>Ga0265339_10000300_pt1 | contig 40394 bp, 33 predicted proteins | sample 4CB219metaG_FD_202085 | JGI IMG/M metagenome (GOLD analysis project Ga0265339, IMG submission 202085) | Rhizosphere microbial communities from Carex aquatilis grown in University of Washington, Seatle, WA, United States - 4-CB2-19 metaG | ecosystem: Host-associated > Plants > Roots >... | reverse complement strand
AACCGAATGCAACAGTCACGGCCCCTGTTTATCCAAACGGGGTGACAAACTTTAGCACCCTGCCTTTGGGCGGAACTATTATTTTTCTTCCACCGAACATTACGAACATTAGCCCATCGTCCGGCCCGGTCGGAACTCCTGTCTACATCACCGGAAGCAATATCGGCACTCCGTACGACCAAGTGGCTTTCAATGGCACAACAGCTACGATTCTTAGTGCGCTGGATGGTCAAATTGAGGCCGTCGTTCCCACGGCTGCAACCTCGGGACCCATCACCGTAGATAGCGTGGGCGGCGTCGCGACGAGCCCGATGAGTTTCACGGTAACGTCCGGGGTCTACGGCAATCCGACGCCGACCATCACGAGCCTGAATCCGACTTCAGCTAAGGCCGGCACGCAGTCTTTAAGTCTCGCCGTCACCGGTACCGGATTTCTTTCCAACTCTGATGTAACCATCAGTGGGAATGGTCGAGCTGTGACGTTTGTCAGCGCTAGTCAATTGCTGGTCCAGCTCACGGCGTCCGACTTAAGCACGCCCGGGACTTATCCGGTGGTGGTGACGAATCCTGCGCCTGGGGGAGGTGCGTCACTCGCCGTAAGCTTCGTTGTGACCAACAGTCAGCCGGTGAACCTTTGGACATGGATGAGTGGGAGCAAGCTGGCCGGTTCTTCTGGTTCCTATGGATCGCTGGGCGTGCCATCCACTAGCAATGCTCCCAGAGCGCGTACGGGAGCGACCGGATGGACAGACCCGGGCGGAAACCTCTGGCTGTTTGGCGGTACCGAACTCACAAACTCTCAAGGAGTCGGCGCATTCTTGAATGATTTGTGGGAATACAGCCCTGCGGCAAATACGTGGAAATGGGTCAGTGGATCCGCGACCGATAGCTACATGGGCGTATACGGCACACAAGGGGTTCCATCAACAACAAATGTTCCAGGCGCACGAGAGACATCCTCCAGTTGGATCGATGGAAATGGGAACCTCTGGCTCTTCGGTGGATTGGGCACTAACGTCAATTCATGGGGGTGGTTCAACGATCTGTGGGAGTTCAATCCTACGAGCAACTCCTGGGCGTGGATCAGCGGATCGAACACGATCAATCAATTGGGCTCCTACGGTTCAAAAGGGACTGCATCCCCTTCGAATGTGCCAGGCGCGCGCTTCAATTCCGTGACTTGGATAGATGGGAGTGGCAATTTGTGGCTCTTTGGCGGCCAAGTTCTGGATTCGACTGGGAACGGAGAGGATTTTAATGACCTTTGGGAATATAGCCCAGCGAATAAGGTATGGACTTGGGTAAGCGGCAGTAACGTCGCAAACCAGACTGGCGTTTATGGAACAGAGGGCGTTCCATCGACAACCAACACTCCAGGTGCACGAGAACTGGCTGTCAGTTGGACTGACACCGCCGGCAATCTGTGGCTCTTTGGGGGTCTCTGCCTGAGTGGAAGCTGCTCAGTAGATGACATGAATGACCTATGGGAATTCTCTCCGGCGGCAAAGACCTGGACTTGGGTGAGCGGCTCTACCACGTCGAATCAAACCGGGGTTTATGGCACCAAGGGAATTGCAGAATCGGGAAATGTCCCAGGTGGGCGCGATAGCGCCGTAAGTTGGATCGATAGCAACGGCAATTTTTGGCTGTTCGGCGGAGAAGGGATCGATTCGACTGGATACACGGGATATCTGAATGATCTTTGGGAATTCAGCCCATCAGGTAAGACCTGGACCTGGGTGAATGGAAGCAACGTTGGCTGGGGATCGGGCCTTTACGGGAGCGAAGGTGTAGCTTCGAGCAGCAATGTTGCTGGATCGCGTGCAAATGCGGTCGGCTGGCGCGACAGTAATGGCAACCTCTGGCTCTTTGGAGGACAGGGATTGGACTCATCGAGCACCACAAATGCCGGCGTCCTAAATGATCTGTGGAGGTATCAGCCATAGTTGTTGAACGCGGAGCGAGACGGCCGGATAAGGCGAATGGGCTGCAGTCGATCTGCTTGTGCCTAACGATGCCGTAATCAGCTCTGACCGAATTGGTCAATAAGTAAGGCAGTGTTCGATTCTTGGAGGAAGTCATGCACTTGAAACAGTTCCACCTTCTGACGATGAGTTTGGCACTCTCCTTTCTCGCGGCCTGTGCAGTTGCACAGCAGGCTCTCCCGAAGGTTGGTATCAAGTCTTTCCGAAACCCGAGTAACTATTCACGTTCATCGATTGGGAACGGTTTAACCGACATTCTCTCGACGGAACTTGGGAATACAGGGAAATTCAATATCATCGACCGCGAGCACATCGACGAGCTCACCAAGGAGATTGACTTTGGAAACAGCGGATATGGAGACAAAGAGACGTTTGCACAGAAAGGAAACCTCCTCGGCGTTCAGTATTTATTGATGGGCGAGGTGACGAATTTCAGTTATACGGAGCAACGCGGACAACCTAGAAATAAAGTAAATCTGCTCGGCCCTAACACGATTGTTGTCGAGTTCCAGAAACAGGCAGATGTCAGAGTAGATTTTCATTTGATTGAGGTAGCCACTGGTGAACACGTCATTGATGAGGCGGGCAATGGGCACGCAGCCGACAAAAGCGAAACCTCTGATATGGACACGTGGCGCAGGATCATATCAAGTTCAGGGACATTCGAGTCATCTTCGAGCCTGATTGGCAGAGCAACAATGGATGCAGTAAAAGACATCGTACGCAAACTGAGCTCGCTTTCAGACACCATTGGCGCGCGGGAAAACGATCAGTCAAAAACAAGAATTCTGGACAACCTCTCGAAAGCAAAGGGTGAGATCGCTGCGGAAGAAGGAGGCGGTCTGTGGATCGTTGGCGGCATCGGTAATGCGAATGGGCTGATGGTGGGCGATCATCTGCGGATCGTCCACGAAAACCTCGTCAAGGACAAGGCAGGGAGGGTCATCTATCGGAAGCCTGTGGAGCTTGGCTCAATGGAGGTCACGGACGTGAGCCAGCCAGATCACGCTGAAGCTCGCTTCATTGCGGTCGCAGGAGGAAACGCTCCGCAAGCGAATGACTCTGTGACTATCGATATGGAAGTTGCAAAGAGGATTCGGGACATCGCGCCTTCTAAAGGAGGAGACAGAGGATCGGGCGGAGGTGGCACCGACGACCATTCGTCCACAAGCCGCGCGGAGGAAACGATTAAACGCGCCGACGGCTTTGTCCGCGACAAATTCTGGTCGCAAGCACTCGTGGAATACGGTAAGGCAGCGGCAATTGACCCGAATGAGCCACGAGTTCTGCAAGGACAAGCCTTGTCGCATTACATGCTGGGTGATTTCATCGAGGGCGATGAAGTCGCAGATAGACTGCTCCAAGGCGGCGGCACCTTCGGCGTTCCCATCGCTCACTTTCATCCCATGGGGCTCTGTACGGGCGAGTTGAAAATCCAGCGGGGCAAACTGGTCTATTCCACAAGCAAAGGCGATGGATTTGGCGTGGGGCCGCAGGGATTGAGCGGAATTGAAGTTAAGAAGATCGCGAAGGGAATGATGGCCAACGAAAAACTGCCTGACTGGCCGATAATCAACATCCGATGGCGCGATGGCGGTCACGACAAGGACTATCAAATGCTTCCGTATGGTTATTCAAGAGAACAGATTCTTAGCGGCAAGAACCTCGCGAGCGGATTCCCAATGGAGGACAGCGATGTCCAGCAGATGCAGAAGCTCGAGGAGTCGGTGGTGGCGCTGATTCTGAAATACGTGAAGTAACGAGCTTGCATATCCTTCATCAGCGTTATGTATTGCACGCTACGACGATCTTGAAGAGGTAAAACGTGCAGACTTTTCGATACCGATTGAGTAAATCGCGATCAAATCGATCGCCCATCGATCTGGATAAGCACGAACCCCTTTGGGAGTGACATATGCCCACGGTTCCGTCTGAACCGACACTCACTGCGCCGCGCCGGCCGCGAGCTCAAGCAGTTTTCTGAGTCGCGGCTTGGGTTCATTGGGGCGCTGAGCTGGCAAGAGCGCCAGTCCCTTCTTCGCTTCCTCCCGGCTGTTTGCAATCTGATTTGCAGCGCGGTAGGCCTGAGCCAGGGCCAGTTGCATCTCGACAGTTGTGCCAAAACTGCGCTCGATTGCTCGTTGAGCGCAATACAAAGCGAACCTGGAATCGCGAAGAGAAAGAGGCTCGACTCGAAGAAATGCGTCCGCAACGGAATAGAACATGAAAGGATCGGCGTTGCCATGGGCCAGTCTGCGCAGCGTATTGAGTTCGCCACGGGCCTGCGCGTCGTCCTCCCCGGGAGAATGCAGCTCGGCGCGCAGCGAATTGACATCGAGGAGCAGTTCCGCAAGAGTTTCCTGAAGATCTTGGTTGGTGGGCTCCTGGCGCAGGAACTTCTCCGCCAGAGGAATCGCCTGTTCGTACAAAGTCTCGGCCATTTTTAGATTGGTGCTTCGATCCGTGGGGTTCCGCGCCAGCGCCGGGTCCGCGGCATATTCATATCCTGTCGCCTCATCATTAAGATCGGCGATCAGATCTTCAAGGAGCCGGATGTCGAGAGGGTCTGCACTTTGTCGTTGGAGATCGGACTGGTAGACCTCACGAAGTAGCCGGGCGGCCTCGTCGTATCTACCCAGTTCGTTCAGTGAAATCGCTTTGCGATGAAGAACAGCGGCACGGACTCGGGCGGGACCGAAGTTTGTCTGCTCCGTCTTAGGCATTGCATCCAGAAACCGGACGGACTGTTCAAGATCGTTAAGGGCCTGCATCGGGTCCGCATCCATTTCTATCTCGCCTATCCTCATGGCAGCGACGGCGGCGATGCGATGGGTCTGCGGCTCCGATGGATCGCGTTGCTGAGCGCGAGCGGCAAGGGCAAGATCTTTGCGATAGGCTGCGATCGCTTTGCTCGCATCGTTGAGACTTCCCATCAAGGGCTGCCCCAATTCGTCTCCCATCACTCCGTAGGCATTGGCCGCTTCTGCCAGGACTGCAGCGGATACATTTGGATCGGCGGTAAGGATATCGAATTTGTTTGTGGCTTGCTGAATGAGCGGAAAAGCCTCGGGCGTACGTGCAACCCGGAACAGCGTTTCACTTCGCGATCTCAAGGCAAGAGCGAATGATTCCATCGCTTCCCGATCGCTGCGATTGGCTGCGGAGAGCGATTGGGCAACAGTAAGTGCCTTGTCGAAATCGGCGAGGGCCCCAGGGGTATCTCCCATGTTTTGAAAATAGCCATCGCCCTGCACTTGCCCGATCTGAATATAGGCGTTCGCCAGATCCAACTGTGTCTGGCGATCCCCCTGTGCATCCTTTGCCATGCGATCCAAGTGTTCGAGGACACGCGTGACAAGCAGCTTTTGCGCACCCGTCGAGCCGGGGAGCTGTTTGATTGCTTCGTCCAATTCCGAGAGCAAGCTGTTACTTAATTGGCGCAGGTCTGCCGAGCGGGCCTCGGCCTTGCGTCTCTCTTGATTTGCCACGCGGGATTGCCACACTACACCGGATACGCCGGCAAGCAGCGTAGCCGACATTGCGGCCGTCGCCGCAAGGCCAAACCAGTGGCGGCGAATGAATTTGGCGGAACGATATCGAAATGTGCCGTGACGTGCCCCAACCGGCTGCCCGCCGAGATAGGCACGGACATCAGAGGCGAGTTGATCGGCGGTGCGATATCGTTCCTGCGGCTCCTTGCGCAGCGCCTTCAGCAGAATCGCTTCAATATCGGAATCGAGTCTTTTCTGTGAGTCTGCCGCGTGCGGTGGCCGGCGAGGTGGATCTTTGCAAATCACGCGTAGCATTTCCGCAGTCGTCATCTCCTTCAACTCATAGGGCAAAGACCCCGTGAGCAGAACGTAAAGCAGGACGCCGAGCGAGTATGTGTCGGATGCGGTGGTAATAGGCTTGCCTAAAACCTGTTCCGGGCTGGCGTATTGGGGCGTGAAGGACCGGAATCCCTCACGCGTGACCTCGCTATTTGAATTTCCAAGGGAAGGCGACAAAAGCTTCGCTGTTCCAAAGTCCAATAAGCGCGGAGCGCCGTCTGCCGAGACGAGAATGTTGTCGGGCTTCAAGTCGCGGTGGACAACAAAGTGCTGGTGAGCAAACTCGACAGCCTCACAGACTCGAAGGAAGAGCGCGAGACGCTGGGAAATGGTAAGAATCTGCTTCTCGCAGAATTGCTGGATGGGAACTCCCTCAACGTATTCCATCACCAGGTACAGATCGCCATTGTCTGTAACTCCGCCATCCAGAAGACGGGCAATGTAGGGATGTTGAAGCGAGGCGAGGATCTGCCGCTCTTGCCGGAAACGCTCTCGGAACAAGTCCGTCGCAAGTGGCAGGTCAATGAGCTTGATAGCGACTTTCTGCTCGAATTGCCCGTCGACGCGGTGGGCCAAATAGACGGCGCCCATGCCGCCTCGGCCCAACAAGCGATCCATTTCATAAGGCCCCGCTCGTTGGGGAATCGAGCGATGGCCGTGCTCTGCATCCTTGCCTAGCCAAAGCATCGCCGTAAGTTGCTCTTCGGCCTCGCAGGCTACCAAGAGAGAACCAACTTCGGCCGCAAGTTCGAGGTCCCCATCGCATCGGACCTCAAGGAAAGCGGATCGTGCTTCCTGAGGGAACTCGAGAGCCTCATTGAAAACAGCCTCGACCTTCAGGAACTTGTCCGTCGATTGGTTCATGCCAGCGATCACCTCGCCAATAACTTATGGCCTTTACTTCAGACTGCGTGAACCGAGGTCAAACTGGATCACGGGATCAATGCCTTGTCCAGCACCCCCAGGCGAACGCGGCGGTAGAGCCAGCTTTTTACGAACTTCAATTCGCGGTCGACTGTGGCTTTCGACGTCCCCATTAAAAGGGCAGTTTCTTCAGCCGTGCAGCCAAGGAAATAGCGCAATTCGACCAATTGCCCTTTCTCCGCATCAAGGGCGTTCAACTCATTCAATGCCTGATTCAGGTCCAGCAACTCCGGGCTGCCGACTTCGACCCAGGGCAAGTCATCGCTGAGCGGTACGTGCAGGCATCCACCCCCGCGCTTCTGCGCTTGGTTTTCACGCGCGTGGTCGATGAGAATCATGCGCATGACTTTGGCGGCGAAGGTGTAGAAATGGCGGCGATCCTCGCCTACGGCTTTCTTCTGGGCTAAGAGCCGAAGGTACAGTTCGTGGACCAGCGCGGTTGCCTGTAGAGCGTCCGGGGTGCGCTCCCTGCGCACATAGGCCGCAGCCACTTCGCGCAGGTGTGGATAGACAAGCGGCATCAATTCGTCGAAGGCTGACGGTTCCCCGTCCCGCCACTTTGCCAGAAGCAAAGTAATCTCCCCTTTGCCCGGTTCCAATGGTTCCTCTTCCGTGACAATCGTCCAACACGATTTTGCGAGAAATTTTACTCCTTCCCTTGCCGTGGCGCCGTGACGAGGGATTTTTATCAGGATCCTGAATTGCAGTCGAAATCTTGAGTCGTTTCACCCTCCTTTCACGCTGTCTAGGTGAATGGAAAAAAGAGAATCTGTCCTTTGATGTTCTTCGAGGTGACACGAAATGAAGAGACTTGTTTCGATCCTGTCAGGCTTAGTAATCCTTTGCGGCTGCGGCGGGGGTCACAAATCCACGCCTCCCGTGATTTCTGTTTCTCTCATCCCGTCTGCACAAACCACAATCGACCAGGGACAGACTTTGAATTACACCGCGAGCGTGGTAAACGACTCGAGCAACGCGGGAGTGACCTGGGGTATGTCGGGAGCAGCCTGCACCGGTAGCGCCTGCGGGACCTTCACCGGCGGCACAACATCCGCGGCAGCCTACAATGCGCCAGCATCTGTTTCCGCGAATATGACGGTGACGATCGTGGCCACTTCGATTACTGACAAGACGAAATCAATGTCGTCGAAGGTCGTGGTCACGCCGGCACCGACGATCACGACGACATCGCTCGCGAGCGGCACGGTGGGTACCGCCTATAGCGCCACTCTGCAAGGCAGCGGCGGCGCCGGCACACTGACCTGGAGCATAGCGTCGGGATCATCGCTGCCAGCGGGCCTCTCTGTGAGTGGTTCGGGAGCGATTTCTGGAACGCCAACAGCCGCGGGCACCACGAACTTCACAGTTAAGGTAACCGATGCCTCCGGTGGACATGAAGGACCGGTTTCGACTACGCAGCAGTTGAGCCTAACGATCAAACCCGTCCAGTTGGCGATCACGACTACCGCGCTTTCTAACGGCGTGGTGGGGACGGCCTACAGTGCTTCTCTGGCAGCGACAGGTGGCACGGGATCTATCAGTTGGAGCGTCACAACGGGAAGTTTGCCGGCCGGATTAATCTTGAGCGGCTCGACAATTTCGGGCAATCCCACTACGGCGGGTACCGCGACGTTCACTATCACTGCCACAGACGCGGGCTCTCCAGCGCAGACAGCGAATCAATCACTCAGCATTACCGTCAATCCGAAACTTGCCGTCACCACCGCAATCCTAACCAATGGTGTGGTTGGCACTGCCTATAGTGCCAGCCTCACGTCCAGTGGCGGTGTGGGAACCGTAACTTGGACTGTGGCGACCGGCACCTTGCCGGCTGGGTTGTCTCTTAGTACGGCTGGAGCGATTTCCGGCACGCCCACCACGGCAGGAAATTCCAGCTTCACCGTTCAAGCCAAGGATTCCGGCACTCCGCAGCAATCAGTTCAGCAGGCACTGAGTGTCACGATCTACGCGGGATTGACCATCACGACCACGTCCTTGCCGAACGGCACGATCAACTCCGCCTATACCGCCACGCTCGCAAGTGCTGGCGGCACAGGAACCGTCATCTGGAGCATCTCTCAGGGAACCCTCCCCGCCGGTCTCACTCTCAGCAGCGCGGGAGTGATATCCGGCACGCCCACCACCACCGGCCTCTCGAACTTTACTGTTTCCGCCACTGATTCCAGCAGCCCTCCCCAAAACAAAACTCAGGCGCTAAGTATCACGATCAGTCCCGCGCTGAACATCACCACCACGACACTCCCAGCCGCCACGGTGGGCACGGCCTATAGCCAGAATGTGCAGACCAGCGGTGGCACACTGCCGATCACCTGGAGCGTATCGTCGGGAAGCTTGCCCGCGGGGTTGACGTTGGCAGGTGATGCGATGGGCGTGGGCGTAGTTTCTGGTACTCCTACTTCGAATGGCAGTTCCACCTTCACGGTTACAGCGAAGGACACCAGCACGCCGCCGGTGAGTGTCAACCAGCAATTCACCCTGCTCATTAACAACCCTCCACTTTCGATCACCACCACCACCTTGCCCAATGGCACGATAAACAAGGCATACAGTGCACCGCTGCAAGCTTCCGGCGGGACGCCGCCCTACACCTGGACAGTAGCCACTGGCTCAACGCTGCCCACCGGGTTGTCGCTGAGCGGGTCCGGGACGAGTTGGGCCCTCTCCGGCACGCCCACAACTGCAGCCGTGGCGACGTTCTCCCTCACCGTAACCGATTCAAGCTCACCGAAAGAAAGCCAGACTCAGTCACTCACACTCACCATCGCGTCAGCATCGGCTTGCGGCACGGGAAACGAGTCTGCACTCAAAGGGCAGTACGCTTTTGGGATGACTGGCAAAACCGGTGACGGATTCTTGGGCGTTATTGGCTCCTTTACAGCCGACGGAATTGGGAATATCACCGCAGGCTACGTGGATGCCAACGGCGAACAGGACCTGGGCAACGGCCTGGGCGCCCAATCCGGCACCATCACACCGAGTGGCAGCAGCTACACCATGGGCGCTGACAATCGTGGATGCGCCACCATCGTTACGCCGTTCTACACTTTCATCACCCGCTTTGCGATTCCTCCCAGCACTTCAGGCGCCGCGCAAGGCGTGATTCAGGAAGCTGAGCCCACTGGTGCGGAAGTGTTTGCCGGCTCGGGCCAGATCTTCCAGCAGCAAGTTCCAACCGCCGTACCTACCGGCAACTGGGTCCATGCCCAGGTCGGCGCGATCGTGGGCCTATCAGGACTTATCGCGTCGGGAGTCGACGTATACGGTAGCGGCGGAAAGATCGCGAACGGCGAATATGATTACAAAAGCTACGGGGTCCTTACGAAGCAGTCCGGCGTAACGGGCACGTACACCGCTCCCGACCCGACCACGGGCCGCTACACACTCACCACTACGGCGAACCTGGGATATGGGGCTCCAGCCAGCCTAAACCGCGCGGCCTATCTGGTGTCACCTACCCATATTCTCGAAATCACCACGAGCGCAAACACCATTCTGGCTGGGGATGTAAAGCTCCAGAGTGGTTCCTTAACCCTGTCCGGCAACCTGGCCATGTATGGGACAAGTCCGAACAACTATGGGACAGTTTCTGATATGGCGGGGTTTGGTCTCGTCAACGCCACGGGAACAAGCTACACGGGCAACATCTATCAGAACATTACTGGTGCGTGGACAACGCCGTCTCCAGTCGCAACGACCTGCTCCTACACCATTGACTCTTTCGGCAGAGTCGCGACGAGCGGCACGAATTGCGGCGGCTATTACAACCCCACCACCTCGGCTTGGGTCGAGCCGCCAGTCATCTACTTGACCGGCCCCAACGCTGGCTTCCTTGCCGGGTCGAATGGCATCTGGAAAGTTGCGCCACAATCGGCGACCTCAATCACAGCCGGGAACTACTATCTGGGTACGCCGCAGCCCGACGTGGACTGGGGGACTGGCTGGGACACGGTGACCGGCGTCGCCGAAGTGGCAAGCACCGGCATTACCGGAACAGAGGACAAGTCTCGGTTACCCAACGAAAACTTCAGCCAGACCCTGACCATGAGCGCCGACGGGACCTTCAGCACTACGGATAATCCGGGAGTCATCGCCGGTCTGGTTATCTCTTCCTCACAATTTATTGAGTTGCAGGACCCGACGGCGCTCTGGCCAAGCATCGTCGTCTTCAATGCGGTGAAATAGCGCTCGTCGCTAACAACGGAAAGGGCCCTGTCGTTTCGGCGACAGGGCTCAATCAGGGGCGCAGAGACAGGGGCAAAGGCATAGCAGCATCCATCCTTTCACTGTGTGGGAATGACGCACTTCGTGCAAAAGACGCTGTAACGCGTTTTCGTCTCAGTGGGAAACATGTGTTTAGCAGGGGGCATCGAATGTTCAAGTTGTTATTTGTAATTTCAATGTCATGTGCTTGTGTGGTGACATTCGGACTTGTCGCAGCGAGTGCGCAAGACAAACCGGCCGTCGTAGTTCACGCCTTTACCGTCTTGCCTGGCGTGGATTTTCCTTACGACATGAAGTCTTTGCAATCTCAGGTGATCGAGGAGCTCAAGACAAAGGATAGCGATCAATTCAACGCTGCCAGTGACGCTCCTCCAACTCTGGCAAATGTCTACATCCTCGACGGCGAAGTCTTAGAGTGGCACAAAGGGAATGTCGCAGAGCGAATGATCATTGCCATGGGTTCAGTAGCGGGGCGCGAGAACGCAAAGATTCACTTCTGGTTGACTGACAAAGATGGGAAAAAAGTCTATGAGCAGACGGACATTATCCGGCAGCTTTTCATGCGCAACCTGCACGAAAAGAATTCCGGGTTACTCGCGCAGCCGTTCGCAGACAAGATCGTTGAACGATTGAAGGAAGCGAAGATGATGCCGGAGGGAGCGGCGGCAAAGTAGGTTTTTATTAGATGTTATGTTGGCGCCCTCATCAGAATTCGATCACAGGTTCAGGCTTCGTGGGCTAATTGTGGGCCATCGGAAAGTCTCTACTGGCAAATAGGCTTCAATTTCGAGCCAGCGCTTGAACCACAGAGTAGGTCTGCGAGCGAGAAAGGATGAAGATCCTGCCTTGATCGGTACTGAAAAACGCTCTTCTGCTCCCGCTTATTAATCAGCGGTTTATCTGGATTTTTTGGACTGCATTGGATGTCACTGAATCGAATCTTGGTAGGCACGACTGGATTCGAACCAGCGACCTCTTCCGTGTCAAGGAAGCGCTCTAACCAACTGAGCTACGCGCCTGTAGTAGGACAAGACGTAGTCTATCAGGAAGCCTGCGTCGGCGAAAGCCGCTGCCGCCTGTTTGCAATCGCGCACCGGTCAGTGCTAAGACTTCTCTTTTGCGGCCCTTCCCCCATGCTGTACCATCGGTGACGGATAGAGTTGGCTGTTCTACCGTGATGCAGAGCGGCCGCATCGAACGAGCCCATGGCAGACGCTGCGAGTCCCAAACTCAGTCCGTTCCGCTATACACCTAATCTGCTGACGCTGCTGCGCATCTGCCTGGCACCTTTTCTAGTGGCGGCGATCCTCGAAAACCGCTTCGCGATAGGCTTTATCCTCTTTATTGCTGCAGGGCTTAGCGATGCTCTTGACGGCGTGCTGGCACGAGTTCTCAACCAGCGCACGGTGCTAGGGCAATACCTCGATCCCGTCGCAGATAAGCTGCTGCTGAGCACGCTGTTTTTGGTACTTCTGCACGAAGGGTTGATGCCGCTTCGCGTAACGGTGCTGGTCTTCGGCCGGGATATGGGCATCCTGCTGGTTTCAGCAATTCTGTATGCCGCGGCAGGCAGACGCGAGTTTGCCCCCAGCATCGTCGGCAAGGCCAACACGCTGGCTCAAGTCACTCTTGTGGCCGTGGTGTTGCTGCACCAGCTGACCCACGCACCGTGGGTTGTCGCGCTGCGCTCGTTTGCACTGTGGGCCACCATGATTCTGACCGTGCTTTCGGGGCTGCACTATGCCTGGATCGCCGCGCGCCGGCCTGCGACGACACACACTAAATAAGCCGCGGCGGGCAGACATGCGCCGATTTGGAATTTTCGGGAACGACCACAACAAGCCGTCCGGCACCCCCTCGCACGGTCGGCACCGAACTGCATGGATGGGATTGGTTGGCAATTATTCGTCGTTTTGCAGATCTTCTTCCTTTTCGCCGACGGTTTCTTCAATGGCCATGTCATTAAACTCTTCAGAGTCAAAGACTTCACCACACTCCAAGCATTCGACAAATTCTGCGTCTTCGTGCCGGGAGACGATTCGTACTCTAGGGTGCTTGCAAACGGTAGGCATCGGTCGGGTATCAGTTTGAGAGTATTTTGATGCTCTTTCCGCCGATTGTATCGGCCTTTTGTTTAATTTCAAGCGTCAAAATGGCGTTTCGCGCTTTTATCGTTGCCCAAGTCCCAGGACTCCTAATTATGAAAGGCGGCCTTGAGTCTCCGACAGAAATGGTCGTATACTAAATACGGACCTAAGCGGTCGGATATTCCATGCTGAAGCTAACCAAGAAGGCCGATTACGGATTGATGGCGCTCAAGTTCCTCGCCGAGCATCCGGAGACGGCTGCGTCGAGCGCGAAAGATATTGCGGACGCCTATGGAATTCCTGCGCAGATGCTTGCCAAGGTTCTGCAACAGTTGACCAAGTCGGGGCTGCTGAAATCGCACGCCGGCATGAATGGCGGGTATGCACTTTCGCGCGAAGCTCGAGCAATCTCAGCTTATGAAGTGATTCTCGCGATCGACGGGCCGTTCTTTATTACATCGTGCACCAAGGGCGCAAAAGGTTGCGATCTTACGCCGAGCTGCACCATCAAAGAGCCGCTGGCACGGGTGAATGAAACCATCGCCGGTGTGCTCAAGAGCATCAGTATTCAAGACCTGGCGGAGCATGAGCATCCATCGGGACGCGTTCACGACGCGCATGCACTTGTTTCATTAACGCTCTAACGAACTCTTCCCCGCCGCGCATGTACGCAGGCGAACAGCAACGAAGGATGGAATCACGATGAGTAAAGTCTTCAGCAACGTAGAAGTGCCGGCCGGCGTCACGCTACCAATCTACATGGACAATCACGCTACCAGCCCGCTTGATCCCCGCGTGCTGGAAGCGATGATGCCTTTCTTCACAACTAAATTTGGGAACGCTGCCAGCCGCAACCACTCGTTTGGGTGGGAAGCGGAGCAGGCTGTGGAGACGGCGCGCGAACAGATCGCCAAGCTGATTGGTGCGACTGCGAAGGAAATCATCTTCACATCTGGTGCGACGGAGTCAAACAACCTGGCCATCAAGGGCATCGCGGAGATGTATCGCGAGCGCGGTAATCACATCATCACGCAGGTGTCGGAGCACAAGGCCGTGCTTGATACGTGCAAGCGGCTGGAGAAGTACGGTTATCGGGTGACCTATCTGCCGGTAAAGGCGGACGGATTGATCGACCTGGAAGATCTGCAACGTGCCATCGACGACAAGACAATCCTCGTGAGCATCATGGCCGCGAATAACGAGATTGGCGTGCTGCAGCCGATTCGCGAAATTGGCAAAATATGTCACGAGAAGGGCGTGCTCTTCCACACAGATGCTGTGCAGGCTGTGGGTAAGGTTCCTGTCAACGTGATCGCCGACAACATCGATGTGTTGTCGTTGAGCGGCCATAAGATTTATGGACCCAAGGGTGTGGGCGCTCTCTATGTGCGCCGGCGCAATCCTCGCGTGCAGATTGCCGCACAGATTGATGGCGGCGGACACGAGCGCGGCATGCGCAGCGGCACGCTGAATGTTCCGGGCATCGTAGGCCTGGGCAAAGCTTGTGCAATTGCGCAGGACGAGATGGTGAACGAGGCGGCTTACCTGCGCGGACTGCGCGATGGGCTTAGGGCGAAGCTCGAATCGGAATTGGACTACGTGCAAGTGAACGGCTCATGGGAACACAGACTGCCGGGCAACTTGAACATGAGTTTTGTGTATGTCGAAGGCGAATCGCTGCTGATGGGTATTAACGATGTCGCGGTTTCGAGCGGTTCGGCGTGCACGTCGGCGACGCTGGAACCCAGCTATGTTCTCAAAGCGCTGGGACTTGGCGATGATGTGGCACACAGCAGCATCCGGTTCGGACTGGGCCGTTTTAACACCCAGGCGGAAGTAGATTATGTGGCCGCCAAGGTGATTGATATTGTGAAGAAACTGCGCGAACTTTCGCCGTTGTACGAGATGGTGAAGGAAGGTATTGACCTGACCAAGATTCAATGGGCAGCGCACTAACCACCTGCGGTGGGAAGATGCCTTCGGCGCAGTGATTCTTAAAGTCGGTGGACCTGGAAGAAGCGGGAATGTTCACACAGTAAGCGAATGGTTGCCGAACAAGATTTTCGATTCGGCAAGTGAGTTTTTGAATCAAACAGAAGAACGCGCGGCTTCCCCGCGATGAGGAGATCGGACGATGGCATACAGCGATAAGGTAGTAGATCACTACAACAATCCGCGCAACGTGGGAACGCTGGACAAGGCTTCAACTGAAGTTGGAACGGGCCTGGTGGGCGCGCCGGAATGCGGCGATGTGATGCGTCTGCAGATTCGTGTCAACCCTGAGACCCTGGTCATTGAAGAAGCCAAGTTCAAGACCTTCGGCTGTGGGTCGGCGATTGCCAGCTCTTCGCTCGCGACCGAGTGGATCAAGGGCAAGACGGTCAACGATGCGCTTGAGATCAAGAACACTGACATTGTGAAGGAGCTGTCGCTGCCGCCAGTAAAGATTCACTGCTCGGTGCTGGCTGAGGACGCAATCCGCGCCGCGATTGGCGATTGGAAGAAAAAGAACGGCGTTGCCGAAGCTGCTCCAGCAGCAGCGATCGTAGCGCACTAAGCGTCTTGTCGGCACGGCCGACGCTCCGCCTCGAGCGGAGAACGGACGTGCGGGATAGGATGCGCAAGACATGGAAGTGAAATGATGTCGAACATGGTAAGCATTGAATCGAAGCCGGCAGCAGGGATTTCAGCCGCGCCGGCGCCCGAGGCCAAGCCTGTTGGAGGGGCCCCGGGACAGGGACTGCAGTTGACGGAACGTGCTATCAAGCGCGTGCGCGTCGCCATGGCCAAAGAAGGTGTTTCGCCGGAAGAGGGCGGACTGCGGCTGGGCGTCACGGGCGGCGGCTGCTCTGGTCTGTCGTACGCCATCAAGTTCGATTCACATCCGCGTGAGCGCGACCGGATTTATAACTTCGATGGCGTGCGCGTTTTTGTTGATCCCAAGTCTTTCGTTTACCTGCATGGCATGACGCTGGACTACGAAGAGACGCTGATGCGGCAGGGCTTCAACTTCATCAATCCGAACTCCTCGCGCTCCTGCGGCTGCGGTTCGTCCTTCTCTTAGCAGCGCTCGACCGGTGGAGACCTCATGCTCAAAGTCCTCGATTCCGCAGTCCCTGTTGCGTGCTGGTCGTGTTCCGTGGCACATAACGACGCTACGCTTTTCTGCCCGCATTGCAGCAAAATCCAGCCTCCTCCGGGAGGCGATTATTTTTCTGTCTTTGAATTGCTCCCGAAGCTGAATCTTGATCTCGGCATGCTAGAGCACCAGTTTCACAAGCTGAGCCGCAAGCTGCACCCTGATCGTTTTGCTCGCGCGCAGGACAACGAAAAGCAGTGGAGCCTGGCTGACACGGCGCTGCTGAACGACGCCTACCGCACGTTGAAGGATCCGATTCATCGTACCGAGTATCTTCTGAAGTTGCACGGCGCGGAAATCGGTGAGGAGCACGCGGGCAAAGGCAGGATCGATCCATCGCGCGTGCCGGCCGATCTGCTGGAAGAAGTCTTCGATTTGAATATGCAGCTCGAAGAGATGCGCGCGGCGCGCAAAGTGGGCGAGACCGATGCCGAGTTGCAGACGAGCCTTGAACAGGCCAAGAGAAAATTTGACGGACTGATGGACGACGTCGACCAGGAATTGCGCGCGCAGTGGACAGCGTGGGACGAGGGCGACGCGGCCGCGCGCAGCGCAGCGCAAAGCACGATGGTAGCTCTGCTCGACCGGCGCCGCTATCTCAATAATCTGGTCCGCGACGTAACCGAGACCCTTGGAGCGAATTAAATCAGCATGGCGGATGGACGCGTAGTAGGAATCGATCTGGGAACAACGAATTCCCTGGTCGCATACATGCAGGGCGATGCACCAGTGGTGATTCCTGGTGTCGACGGCTCGAATCTGGTTCCGTCCGTTGTGGCCCTGGACCCGCTGCCCGCGGACGGCGGAAGACCTACGGTCACCGTGGGCAATAGCGCAAGACGTGCGTTGATTGAAACGCCGGAGCGCGTCATCTATTCGGTAAAGCGCCTGATGGGCCGCGGCCTTGAAGAAGTACAGACAGAGCTTAGGCTCTTTCCATTCCGTTTGGCCGACGATGTCGAAGCGGGCGAAGTGCCGCGCATTCAGTTAGGCGAACTGCGTTTTACGCCGCCTGAGATTTCGGCGTACATTCTGCGCCAGCTCAAACGCAACGCCGAGCGCTTTTTTGGCGCGCCGGTCACGCAGGCCGTGATCACGGTACCCGCCTACTTCAACGACGCGCAACGGCAAGCAACAAAGGATGCGGGACGCATGGCGGGTCTTGAAGTACTGCGCCTGGTGAATGAGCCTACGGCAGCGGCACTGGCCTACGGATTGGACCGAGCGAAGGAAGGCACGATAGCCGTTTACGATCTGGGCGGCGGAACCTTTGATATTTCCATATTGAAATTGCGCGACGGCATTTTCGAAGTGCAATCGACCAACGGGGACACGCACCTGGGCGGCGACGACATCGACAACCTGCTGCTCACCATTGCGCTCGACGAGATTCATGCCGAGCATGGCGTGGATTTGCGCACGCACCCAAGTGCCGTACAGGCTGTTCGTAAAGCCGCCATTGAAGCGAAGATTCGTTTGTCGACGGAACCCTCGGCGCATTTCGATATTGAATTGCCAAACGGCGACCGGTATCAGCGGGAGATTCCCCGCGAAGTCTTCGAGCAGTTGATTGAGCCGGTGCTGGCGCGGACGATTGGCCCATGCAAGCAGGCGTTGATCGACGCCGGCATCACGCCAGAGCAGATTGACGAAGTGGTCATGGTGGGCGGATCGACACGAATTCCCGCGGTGCGAAAGCTGGTGGACGATCTTTTCCATCTCGCGGGCCGCGGTAAGAAGCCTCACATTGAGTTGAATCCCGATGAAGTGGTGGCGCTCGGCGCCGCGGTTCAAGCAGATATTCTGGCCGGCGCCTCGAAGACCACAGAAGAATTGCTGTTGCTGGACGTGACTCCGCTTTCGCTCGGCATCGAGGCGCTGGGCGGCGTTGTGGCAAAAATAATTACGCGCAACTCGACGATTCCGGCGTCGGCAACGGAGCACTTCACGACAGGCGTCGACGGACAGACGAACGTGGCCATTCACGTCGTGCAGGGCGAGCGCGAACTGGCTTCCGATTGCCGGTCCCTCGCACGATTTGATCTGAAAGGCATTCCGCCCATGACCGCCGGCTTGCCGCGCATCGAGGTCAAGTTCCTCATCGACGCGGATGGCATTCTGCAGGTATCGGCACGCGAGCAGCGCAGCGGCAAAGCAGCGCAGATTGAAGTGAAGCCGACGTATGGCCTGACGGACGAGCAGGTGGAGACGATGATTCTCGACTCGTTCGATCACGCAGAAGAAGACTTCGCCAAGCGTCAGTTGATTGAGGCACGGAATGAGGCAGAGTCGATCCTTTCGAAGGTCGAGCAGGCGCGGACGAGCCCGGCGTGGGGTCAGCTGCGCGGCGAAGAAATTGCTGCGATTGACGCGGCGCGAGACAGGCTGGCAGCGGCGAAGACAGGCGAGGATCTGGCGGTGCTGCGCGAGGCGACGCTCGCGATGGATCGCTCCACGCAGCGATTGGCCGAGTTGATGATGGACTCGGCAGTTTCAACTGCGATGCAAGGGAAGACGATGGCTGCAGCGGGCGATGACCTGGAAGACAATGTGACGGCGCCCCATCCGATGGCGCCGGCGGAATTCAAATAATTCGGACTAAACACCGGCACGCGATGCCGCGCACGAAGGATCTGAGATTTATGAGCGAAGCGAAGACAACAAACATCGCGCCTGACAAGCTGGTGCGCGTGACTTTTATGCCGGAGGGCAAGACGGTCGAATTTGAATTCGGCACATTGCCCTATGATCATCACGGCAAGCCGATGTCGTTTCTCGATGTGGCAGAGAACTTCAACATCTTTCTCGACCACGCGTGCGGAGGCGTTTGCGCCTGCACCACGTGCCATTTGTGGATCAAGGAACAGGCGGGCATCAGCGAAGCCGACGATGACGAACTGGACCGAATGGACATGGCTGCCGATCAGCAGTTGGACTCGCGCCTGGGATGCCAGGCGGTGATCACAAAGCCCGGCGAGTATGTCGTCGAGATTCCCAAGTGGAACCGCAATTACACTTCAGAAGGCAAACCGCTGACACTGGCTGAGGGAAAGTGACAATGACTCGCGAGATTCTGTGGACCGATAGTGAAGAGATTGGGATTCAATTGCAGGAGAAGTTTCCGGATGTCGATCCGTTGACGGTTCGCTTCACCGACCTGCACAAGTATGTGACCGAGCTTGAAGGCTTCGCTGACGACCCAGCCAAGTCGAACGAGTCGCGGCTCGAAGCGATTCAGATGGCCTGGCATGAAGAGTTCGAAGACGCAAAAGGCTAAGTCCCCCCGACTTTCGACTTAATCTCTCTCCCAATCATTCCAGTTGAACGCGCCCTCAAAGTGCGTGATTTCGCGCTCCGTGCCGGGGATGAGATATACGCTCATTACATCGAAACGCACGGGCGGCGCGGCCACCTGGGGTAACTGCCGAACATAGCGCCGAGCGAGCCGCCGCAGAATGGTCCGCTTGTGCGCGTCGACTGCCACTTCCGCTGGAGCCATGTCGTGGGCTGAGCGCGTCTTGACCTCAATGAAGCACAGCGTTGGACCTTGCCACGCGATCAGATCAATATCGCCTGGGATATCCCCGGAGGACCAACGCCGTGCAACTACCGTATAGCCCTTCCGACGTAGATCAAAGAAAGCGGCGTCTTCGCCATCGAATCCCGTCACCAGATGCTGCGGGAGAGCCTGAGAGCGGCCTCGCCAATGCGCCAGTTGGTCCAATCCCTTTAGAGTGCGTTCGAGGATAGTGCGATGCGGCTGGGCTTTCGGCTTCATTGCTGTCTATTGTGGGCGTCGAGATGCGAGATACGCAAACTGCGACGGCGCAACTCTACCCACGCGGCAAAGTTGCGCCGTAGAACTCTATGCCCCGTTGCCAGCGGCCACTCCGGCCAGGGCGCCGACATTCGCATGCTCATTCTCGACGATCGTCAGTGCCTCTTCGAGGATGTCGAGGGCCACGGTCGCTTCCTGCTCGGTGACAACCAGCGGCGGGCAAAGCCGTATGGACGTCTCACCGCAACCCAGGATCATCAATCCTCGCTCGAACGCCAGTTCCTCGACACGGTTGCGCAGGGCTGGTGCGGGTTCGCGGGTGGTCTTGTCTTTTACGAGCTCAATGCCGATCATCAGCCCGCGTCCGCGCACATCGCCCACCAACGGGTGTTTCTGCTTCCATGTATGCAGTCTTTCGAGCATTCTTCCACCCACATGGGCAGCATTCGCAATGGCTCCGCGTTCCAGCACATCCATTGTCGCCAGGGCCGCTGCGATCGAAACCGGGTTGCCGCCAAAAGTGGACGCATGCGATCCGGGAACCCAATCCATAATTTCGGCGCGCGTCATGCAGATGCCGAGAGGCATTCCCGAGGCAATGCCCTTGGCCATGCAGACCATGTCCGGCTCCACGCCGGTGTGTTCCACGGCCCACCACTTGCCGGTGCGTCCGGCGCCGCTTTGCACTTCGTCCACGACCAGCAGAATGCCGTGGCGATCGCATACGGCGCGGAGTTCGCGCATGAAGTTGGTCGGGGCCACAACATAACCGCCTTCGCCCTGGATGGGCTCAATGAAAATGGCCGCCACTTCCTCTGGCGCGAGAATCGTCTTGAAGAGCTTCTCTTCGATGTAGCGCGCGCAGCCCATGCTGAAGCCTTCTTCTTCTTGAGGGCCACCGCTGCAGCCGCGATAGCTATAGGGATAGCGAATGTGCGTGACGCCGGGAACGAGCGGTGAGAAGCGCCGCTTTTGCTGCGGCTTTGACGCGGTGAGCGAGAGTGCGCCCATAGTGCGTCCGTGGAATGCGCCGAGGAACGCGATGATCTGCTGGCGGCCTGTGTGGTAGCGCGCGAGTTTTAGCGCGCACTCAATGGCCTCTGCACCGGAGTTGCCATAGAAAAACTTGTGCGGACCGGGCATGGGAGCCACCGCACTGAGGCGGTCAGCCAGGTCAGTCAGATGCTCGTCGTAAAAATCGGTGCCGGAGATATGAATGAGCTCGGCAGCCTGCTTTTGAATGGCTGCGACGACCTCGGGGTGGCAATGGCCGGTAGAGGTCACGGCGATTCCGGCGGCGAAGTCGAGGAACTCATTGCCGTCCACGTCTTCAACGCGCAGGCCGTGCCCGCGCTTGGCAACGAGAGGGTAGGAACGCGTATAGCTTGGGGAGATGAGGCGCGTATCGGCTGCAACGGCCGCTTTGGCCTTTGGTCCGGGAAGTGGACAAACCAGTTTGGGTCCGTACTGCGCGTGCAATTCTTGCTTGGTCATATCAATTCTCCTCGGCAGATTGGGTTGAGCGGCCGCATCCTCTTGTCGTGATGAGAGAAATGCGGCGGACCCTGAAGAGAGGGTCGTCCAGTTCTGCGGATTCGCAGGGAATCCGAAACGCAGGCGAGGATCTTCGGCGGTCAGTAACTAGTCACCGCCGAAGAGGCTAGGTCGTGTACGGGTGGGCAGCACGCGCAGATGGCGGCGTGGGCAAATGCAGCGCGCACGCGACCGCGACCAGCGTTTGGAGGCTGGAATGAGCGGCGCGATGGTGGAGGCATGCATGTGCATTGGGGTCCCGCTGGCTACGAGGATAGCACGGACCGATTACGACTGACATTGGCTGCAAGAAGCGAGAAGCGTCGTGAGGCGCGAGCAGACTAGGATGGAATCAACCCTGTGGCACCCATAACAGCAGATTCGACGCCTTCAAACAGACCTGGGTCGACCACGGCCATTGTGCTGGCTTTTGCCAGCGTTTACTTCTTCTGGGGATCGACCTTCACGGCGATCCGCATTGGCGCCGCGGAGATGCCGGCTCTGTTGCTGGCGGGCACGCGGTTCCTGATCGCGGGCGCGATCCTGCTGGCGTGGTGCCGTATGCGCGGGCTGCGCCTGGGTTGGCCGCCCAGGACAATGATTCTGCTGTGCGTAGTTGGACTGTTGCTCCTAGGTGGCGGGAACGTCGGACTCGTGTACGCAGAGGAGACGGTGCCCAGCGGATTAGCTTCGCTGGTACTGGCGGTGATCCCACTTTACGTCGCCCTGATTGAGATGTTCCTTCCCGGTGGCGAACCGCTCCCGGCGCGTGGCTGGCTGGGAATGGCGCTGGGATTCATGGGCCTGGCAACACTCCTGTGGCCATCGCTCCGATCGGGGCTGGCCGGCAATCTCCATCTTTTGTGGGCGCTGGCGGCCTTGCTCGCAGGTGCCTTGAGCTGGGCAGTTGGCGGCATTCTTTCGAGGCGGGCGCACCTGCCCGTAAACAGCTTTGTGGCCGCGGCCTGGCAAATGCTCGCTGCGGGCGTCTTCAACACTGCAGTTGGAACAGCGTTAGGCGAGTGGCCGCACTTCCACTTCAACGGTGCGGCGGCTGGTTCGCTGGCCTATCTCATCACCGGCGGTTCCCTGCTGGGCTACACGGGTTTTATCTATCTGATTGAGCGCGTGCCTGTAGCCAAGGTGGCCTCGTATGCCTACGTCAATCCAGCGGTCGCTGTGCTGCTGGGAATCTTTCTGCTGCACGAACGGCCGGTCGCGGCGGAATTTGCGGGGATGGCGGGCGTAGTTGTGGCGGTTTTCCTGCTCACAACCGCGCGGGTAAGTGCCAAGCCCAGGCCAGTAAATGAACTGGAACGCGTGCCTGCGGAATGACGATTGAGCTGACTTAGGAAGTGGGCTTCTTGTCAAATGCAGTAGAGGGAACCAGCGCAACAGAAGGTTCGCCTTCCAAGGCGACGGCGCCACCCTCGAAGACTTTTAGCGCGGTATCGTCGGCGGCCATCGCCATCCAGCACACCGCGCCTTTCTTGAGCAGGCTGCACGCGATCTCAACTGTGTAGGGGACCTCGGGGTGACCCTTCGGCGTTCCTTTGGCGCGCTCGATCCACATGCTGTGGCTGCCCAGCGCATAGGCTCCAAAAACAGGATTGGAGAGATCGAAACTCTGCTTCAGCCCCTCGGATGCGCCTTGCGCAAAGCCGGGCAGATCCTTGTCCGTCGCAGTCTGGCCCAGGCACGCAAAGGGAAGTTCGACTACGACCAGTACAGAGGTCGGGCTGCCGTGTCGGGCGGTCAGCGAGATGCTCACGCAGGCCGCGCCCTTCTTGTCCTCGTCCGTGGCTGCGTTCTGCTCTGCCTGCTGCTTTACTTCGGGCAGTGTGGATGAGGCGTCGACAACCTCCCAATCGGTCGGAAGGCTGTAGGCGAATCCAAGATCGCTCTTGTGCGATTGCGTGTCGGTCGTGGGCGCCGCAGCCGGCGTCTGGCTCTGGAGAGAGACGCAGCAGCAAAGAAACAAGGGCGCTATGAATCGAGCTTTCATTTCGCGGCAAGTCTACCACGGTTGGACCGCGCCGAGCAGCACAGGAGGCCCTACTTGAGCAGGTACGCGGAGACAGCCGATACAATCCCGCCCAGCGCAAAAAAGATCCCGAAGTACCAGTAAATGCGGCTGCGCGTCAGCAGCGTGACGGAGGTGATGACGAGCCCAATTTCAAGCAGGGCTTCGCCCAGGTCGAAGCGGTCGGCCCGCGCCTCCGCGCCTTCGACCTTCTGCTCGAACTGGTGAACTTTGTTTTCCTGTTCGTGAGCCTTTTCTTCGCCCTCTTTGAGATCGGCGACCCACTTCTCCTGATGGTCGGCCCAATCCTTTTCGTCTTTCTTGGCGGCGTCCTTGTCGGACACCGTGAGGTCGTGCAGCAGTCGCGCGGATAGATCTGTATCGCTGGCGCGGATCTTCTTGGCCTGGTAAAGAGCCCAATCGTCGGAGACTCGGTTTTGCTCAACCGCAGCCCGTGTTTGATTAATGATGGCTTCGGTGTGGGTGCGGTGCCCCAGCACGGTGGTCACTGCCACCAGCACCGCAAGCACGGACATGGTGAAGGCCACGGGCCGAAGCGACGATTCGTGCGATCCGTGTTCGGCGCTTTCCTGCAGTTCCTGTGCTTCATGCGCTTCCATAGACGAACGACCTCACACTTGCAGGAAGTGCTCACATACCGTCACTTCCGCTTCCATCGTGTCCCATCCTTTGAGTCTTCGATGAGAATGCCCTTTTCGGCGAGTTCTTTGCGAATCTGGTCGGCGCGGGCGAAATTGCGCTGCTTTTTGGCCAGGTTGCGCTCGGCTACCAGGGCGTCGATCATCTCGTCCGTCAGCCCCTGGCGCGCCAGCAGTTCCGGTGCTACATCGGCCATGCGGCCTGCCTCTTCGGCCCAGGCAAGGGCTCGCTTCGTGGGCTCGGCATCGCGATCTTCCATCACGTCGAAAACGGCGTCGAAACTGGCGAGGGTTTTGAGAATTGCCTCGCGATCAGCCGCAAAAAGTTTGCCCTGGTCGATAGCTGTATTAGCTGAACGGATCAACTCAAAGATTGGAGCGCGCGCTTCGGCGGTGTTCAAGTCATTGGCGAGTGCCGCCATGTAGGCGTCGTTTGCCGCCTGCGCCGCCGTCTGCATCTCCGGGTTTTCGCCCGGCGCAAAATTGGTAGAAGTGAGTCGTTGCTGAAATGTTCGCAGACGTTCGATCGCGTTAGTGGCCTCGATCAGCCCATCGAAGGTGAAGTTGAGCTGATGCCGATAGGGAACCGAGATGAGCGCCAGACGGATGGCCGACGCTTTATAGCCTTTGAGCAGCAGGTCGCGCAGAGTGTAAAAGTTGCCCTCGCTCTTTGACATCTTGCGCCCGTCCACCAGCAGAAAGCGCACATGCATCCAGTGCCGCGCGAGAAGCTTATGGGTCACGCTCTCGCTCTGCGCGATTTCGTTTTCGTGGTGAGGGAACATCAGGTCTTCGCCGCCAGCGTGAAGATCGAAGCTGTCGCCCAGGAACTCCATTGACATCGCGGAGCACTCGATGTGCCAGCCGGGCCTGCCACGGCCAATGGGCGTGTCCCACGCGGTCTCTCCGGGTTTGGCAGCCTTCCACAGGGCAAAGTCGCGCGCCGAGTCTTTCTCATACTCGTCCAGGTCTACACGGGCACCATCTTCGATGCCGCTCAAGTCCTTTTTGCTCAGCTTGCCGTACTCGGGAAATGCCGACAAGCGAAAATACCAACTGCCGTCTTCCGCCTTGTAAGCAGCGCCCACTGCGGCGAGCTTCTGCACCAGTTCCACCATGCGTGGAATGTGCTCGGTAGCGCGGGCAATAATCTCCGGCCTTTCAACACCCAGGGAATCGAGATCTTCAAAAAAGGCGTCCACATAGCGATGGGTGTAGTCGCCAATCGAGATACCGGCTTCTGCCGCATTGCGAATGATTTTGTCGTCGACGTCGGTGATGTTCATGACATGCCGCAGCCGCATTCCGGTGAGCTTCAGGAAGCGTCGCAGCACATCCACCTGCAGGAACGTGCGGAAATTGCCTATATGGCCATAGTCATAAACCGTTGGCCCGCACGCGTACATGCGCAGCGCATCACCGTCGGCTGGGACGACTTCGTCCAGTTGACCCGTAAGAGTATTGAAGAGGCGAAGGATCATGCGTCGTGCAACTTACCCAAAAGTCACCAAATTCTCTGGCCGAGAACCTCTCCGATTGTAGCAGTGCAGGTTATTGGTAACCGCCCGCCCACTTGGGGCAACTTTAGGCCTGAACTTGGTGTATAGATTGTAAAGATTCCAACATTTACTTCGGCCCCGAAGGCTTATGGATAGTGAAGACTTAGCATTGCTCTGCGATCCTGACACGCGTTACTCATTCGAGATGGATGAACACACCCTGCGCAACACTGCCACGGGCCGTGTCTATCCTATCCGGGAAGGCATTCCCCTCTTTGTCAGTTCGCTTTCAGGACCAAATCTGAAATACCAGGCCATGTATGACCGAATTGCCCCCGGCTACGATGTCGCCGAACGCCTCTATCGTTGGATCGTGCGTAAACCGGACGCGCGGCCGGAATATCTGCGAGAACTCGAGATTCCGCCCCATGCACGCGTGCTTGAAGTTGCCGTAGGTACCGGCGCAAATCTGCCTTATTTGCCCAACGACATCGACTTCTTCGGAATCGACCTCTCCTGGGGCATGCTGAAAAAATGCTGCAAAAACCTGAAGAAATGGCATCGTGAGGCACACCTTTTCCAAGCAGAAGCCGGCCGCCTCCCATTTCGCGCAGGGGTCTTCGATTGCGTCTTCCACGTGGGCGGCATCAACTTCTTCACACGTAAAGAGCGAGCGATCAAAGAGATGATCTGGGTGGCAAAGCCAGGAACGAAGATCGTAATCGTCGACGAAATCGAGAAGGCAGGGATTGAGGACGATCCGCGCAATCCGGCACAAAAGGCCTGCCCGGATCCGGCTAGCGCAAAGATCCGGTGCCCAATCGATCTGATTCCTCAAGGGATGGAAGAGGTCAAGGCGCGGGAGATTGCGGATGGGAAACTCTACTGCCTCAGTTTTCGAAAGCCGCTCACCTTGGAAGAGGGTTCCTGATCAGCGATTGCGGTGCGGCGGGTTGACTGGGGGCAACGCCGGCAAACGCTGAACTGGCCTATCGGCCGACATGCCAAGCGCGCCAAATTGTTACAACGCAAAGGAACGTCATAGCTTCAAGAGCAATGGCAAACATGACTGCTTTCGCAGCTTGAAGACCCCTTGTCGGCGAGGTGTTAGGAGAGTCATCCCTGACCAGTCGCGAAGGATCCCGCAACAGGTTCCGCATCCGAGCTGAGAACTGCTGCTGACGCGCAAAGGACGCCAAGTCCGTCTTGACCTGAACGTTACTTACAACATGAGTGGCCATCTGAACTCCTGACGGAACCCGAAAGACGGCAATACCGCAGCACGTTTAGTTCCAATTCGGGAAGGACGCTGACCCTTGATTTATCAGTAGGTTGCCACATGGCAAAGCAGGAGAAGCCGTTGGGGCGCTGGTAATTTTTACCGGTTTAAGTCACAATTGCCTCATTTCATGAGGCTCGGCCTTCTATGGAGCTTCCGCTGCCTTCAATTACCCAGTGCCAGTGAAGGGTCGGCACTCAGAGCCGGCGAGGCAAACTCGGCGGCGCCGTACCGCGGCCAGGCCGCAGCGGCGATCATTGCGGCATTGTCCGTAGAGAGAGCCAAGGTTGGGAATGCGACGCTGACCCGAAGCCGGGCCGCTTCGGCCGTAAAGCGCGCCCGCAGTTCGCGGTTAGCCGCGACGCCGCCCGTGACTAGAATCCGCGTAGTCCCCAAGGATTCCGCAGCTGCGAAGGTCTTTTTGAGCAGGTCGCCAACTACGGCATGCTGAAAGCTCGCGATCAGGTCCAGCAGCGGCTGCGGACAGAGGGCCAGCGCCTCTCCTTTGGTTTGTGGCAGCTTGGGCGATGCCAGCACTTGCTCGCTGCGCGCCTTCACGCCGGCGCGCAGATCGTGAAGCTCGACATGACGCAGCACAGCAGTCTTAATCCCCGAAAACGAAAAGAGAAAGTGGGGATCGAGCGCAGCGATGGGCGCAGTTTTCGCGGCTTTGGTTCGCGGCGCCTTGCCCGCAAGATGAAGCTTCGTCTTGATCTGCGCAAAGGCAAAAGGTACGGCCAGCGGATTGCCGAAACAGGCAAGGGCGTCAATCCACGGGCCCCCGGGATACCCGAGACCCAGCAATTTGGCGACTTTGTCGTAGGCTTCGCCAGCTGCGTCATCAACGGTGCGCCCTACCAGGGCATAGCTCCAGGTGCCATCCGCCGGACGAGCAAGGTAGAGATGGGTGTGCCCGCCGGAAACGACGAGTGCTAGTGCTGATTCCGAATCAGTTGGCAACCCAAGCTGCGGTGCAGAGGCACCCATCTCTCGTTGTTGCAGCAGCACCGCGTGGATATGGCCTTCCAGGTGATTCACTGCGATGAGCGGCAGTCCCTGGGCGAAGGCCAGCGCCTTGGCATAGGTGATACCGACCAGCAGCGCACCGGCCAGACCCGGTCCACTGGTGACGGCAATGGCATCCAGGTCGCTGAGAGTGACTCCTGCTTCAGCCAGCGCCGCGCGGACCACGGGAACGATGGCGCGCAGGTGCTCGCGGCTAGCCAACTCCGGAACCACGCCGCCGTAGCGCGCGTGGGTCGCGATCTGCGAGGCAACCACCGAAGACAATGTGCGCGCACCGCGCTCCACGACGGCCGCAGCTGTTTCGTCGCAAGAGCTTTCAATGCCGAGAATGAGGCCGCGGGTGCTCACCTTAATAGTTTAACGAGCTTGCGTCGAGAGGCTTGACAGCGGGCGACAATAGAGTTGAAAGCATGGTAGCCGCTACACCCCAATTCGCCGCCGCCTGCCGCATTCTCGCCGCGCTGCGGGACGCGGGCTATGAGTCCTATCTCGCCGGCGGCTGCGTGCGCGATCTGCTGCTGGGCCGCGAACCTACCGACTACGACGTGGCCACCAGCGCGACACCCGATGTGGTGCTCCGGATGTTTCCGCGGACCTTTGCCGTAGGCGCGCACTTTGGCGTTGTTTTAGTGTGCGACGAGCCGGAGAACTCCTCCAAAGAGTCCGCCCCACCGCAGGTGGAGGTGGCGACGTTCCGGTCGGATGGCGTCTACTCCGATGGCCGCCACCCGGACGACGTGCGCTATACCCTGAGCGCTGCGGAAGATGTCCAACGGCGCGACTTCACCATCAACGGCCTCCTGCTCAATCCACTGCGCCCCATGAAGGGGGGTGGATTTTGGGATCACATTCCCGGAGACGCGAAGGCGCTTCGCGCCGCCGTCATCGATCACGTCGGCGGTCTCGCCGACCTCGATTCCGGCATCCTTCGCGCCATAGGCGATCCCGCCCGGCGTTTCGAAGAAGACCAACTGCGCCTGCTGCGCGCCGTGCGCTTTGCGGCACGTTTTGGATTCGCGATCGAACCCGCGACGCTTGCTGCCATGCATGCTCTGGCACCACGCATTCACGCCGTCAGCCGCGAACGCGTCCGCGACGAGCTGACGAAAATGCTGACCGAAGGCCATGCGCGCCCTGCATTCGAGCTGCTGGATGAAGCCGGATTGCTTGCCGAGGTGCTACCGGAAATCGCGCGCATGAAAGGCGTGGCGCAACCCCCGCAGTTTCACCCCGAGGGCGATGTGTGGGTGCACACACTGATGCTGCTGGAGCAGTTAGCGGCCGGATGCTCGGTAACTCTTGCCTGGGGAGCACTACTGCACGATGTGGGCAAGCCCCCCACCTTTCGTGTCGCCCCCGACAGAATTCGCTTCGACGGTCACGTAGAAGTTGGTGTGGCCATGGGCGCGGAGATTTGTCGCCGCTTCCGATTCTCGAACGACGAGACGCACCGGATTCTTGCCCTTGTCGAAAATCACATGCGCTTTGCCGACGCACCGCGCATGAAGACTTCCACGCTCAAGCGCTTCTTTCGGCTTTCAAATTTTGAGGAGCACCTGGCTCTGCACCGCATGGACTGCATGGCAGCGCATCGAAATCTGGACCTGTGGACGTTTGTCCGCGAGCGCTTTGAATCTATGCCCGAGGAGGCGGTTCGCCCTAAACCGCTCCTGACCGGTCGTGAACTGATCGGAGCAGGCTACGCACCGGGCGCGCAGTTCAAGGAGATGCTGCGGGCCGTGGAAGATGCGCAACTCGAGGGGGCTATTTCCAGCTCGGAAGAAGGTCTTGCCCTGGTGAGGGCGCGCTTTGGTCCTGCACGATCGTAAGCGTGACGTAGCGCACTGCCAGCTCTGCCACCGGATGCGATAAAAAGTGTGCGGCCTCTTTGGGTCAATTTGTCTCTGAGAGACCCCATCCCCTCCCCGGAAAGCGAGCATGTATGACCATTTCCGTTGGCAGTGAACCCGTCGTCGACTTTCAGGCCTATTGGGCCGAGATGGATTTGCCTGCTCATGTTCGCGAGGTGCTGGGCGCGGCGCCGCTCGTGCAGACGCCTGAGAACCGCCCCCAATTGCTCGACTGGGCTCTGGGCCGGCCAACGGGTACAACGGACTGGCGGCTGGGCAATCGAGACGACCACGGCGTGTACGAGGCAATCTTTCAGGCGAAAGGCTTTGGCCGCGTCGTCGAGGCCATAGTAACAAAAGCCCGCAACGGTCTGGCCATCAACTTTCCCGATCCAGCGATGCGCCGGCGCGACCCGGACGCCATGGTGATTGGCGATTCCGCTCCCACCGACAAGCCGCGTTACGATGAGCGCTTTGGTGAGACCTTTGACAGGACGAGGCAACAGACACTCGACTGGCTCAAAACGCAGGAGCTGGTGGCAATGCCGTTTTATGCCGGCACCGACGAACTGGGCTATGGCTCACTGTTGATTGCGCCGCGCCAGGCCGCGTTTTTCGCTGCTGCCCTGGCAGATCTGCAAGGCATGATTCCACGCAGCAAGGTGCCTGCGGGATTTCAGATCACCGGTGGCGTGCTCTTTGTTGCCCCGCCGTTTCGCCATACTCATTTCGGTGGGCGCCAGGTTGTGGTCCACGATCGCGTAAGAACACACCAGGAAGTCTTTGCTTACAACCTTTATCCCGGCCCGAGCGCAAAGAAGGGCGTCTACTCCATGCTGCTCGACATAGGCGAGCGCGAGGGGTGGACCACCAATCACTGCGCCGCCGTCGCAGTGGTGACGCCGTATGAAAACCAGCTGGTTCTGATGCACGAAGGTGCTTCGGGCGGCGGCAAGAGTGAGATGACTGAACAGATTCACCGCATGGAAGACGGCCGTTTGCTGATCGGACGCAATGTGGTGACCAACGAAGAACGCACGCTCAGTCTGCCGGAAGCTTGCCACCTGCGGCCCATTGCCGACGACATGGCGTGCGCGCATCCCAAGTACCAGGGCAACAGCAAGCGCCTCACAGTCGCCGATGCAGAAAACGCGTGGTTCGTACGCGTGGACCACATTCACAGTTACGGCACTGCGCCGAATCTTGAACGCCTCTGCATCGACCCGCCGGAGCCGCTGCTGTTCTTGAATCACTACATCGTGCCCGGCGGCACATGCCTGACCTGGGAACACGTCGAGGATGCGCCCGGCAAACTCTGCCCCAATCCGCGCGTGATCCTTCCCCGCCGCATGATTGAGGACATCGCGGCCGGCCCGCGAGCTGTCGACGTGCGCAGCTTCGGTGTGCGCTGTCCCCCGACACATCGCGACAGCCAGCTCTACGGCATTTTGGCGATGATGCACGTATTGAGCCCAGCGCTGGCGTGGCTGTGGCGCCTTGTGGCTCCGCGTGGACACGCCAACCCTAGCATTCAGGCATCAAAGAGCCCCGAGATGGCGTCGGAGGGCGTTGGGTCCTATTGGGCATTCGCTACCGGTCGCCGCGTGGATCAGGCGAACTTGCTGTTGCACCAGATTGTCGCAACGCCCGAGACGCGCTATGTACTGCTACCCAATCAATACATCGGCGCTTGGAAGGTCGGCTTTATGGCCGAGTGGATTGCTCGCGAGTATCTTGCGCGCCGTGGCAGTGCGAAGTTTGGACGCGAACAAGTAGACGAAGCAATCTTTCCGCTGCTGGGCTACATCCCGCGTCAGCTCAAGATTGAAGGTTCAATGATTCCGCGGGTCTTTCTCCGCGTCGAGGAACAGATCCAGGGCGGCATGGACATCTATGAAGAAGGCGCGCGCCAGTGGCGCGAGTTCTTTGCGCGCGAGCTCAAGTCCTATCAGACATCCGATCTCGATCCTCTCGGGCACCGGATCATCGAAGCCTGCCTCGACGGCGCGCACCAGGAGGATTATCGCCGCCTGATTCCGCATCCGATGTTCCGCGACGACGAGGGATAACCTCTACTTCAGATCCCGAAGCAGGTCGTCACTTCGCCGAGAATCTTATCCACCTGCGCGAGAACGGTTGCGGCTTTGCCGATATCGTTGCCGATGGCCTCGAGAGAACCCTTCAGCGCATCGAGATCTTTAAGCGGCTTCACCAGCTCGGCGGCAGTCGCTTGCAGTGCAATGGTGCGCGAAGCCATGTCCTGCTGGTTCAGTTTGTCGAGCGCATCCTTGACCCGATCGAGCCGGTGATCGATCTCCGTGGCAACCGTCATGTTGACAGCGTTGTCATAGGCCAGGTCGAGTTGTTCATATAATTTCTGAAGCGCGTCGTGCCCCTCCTGCCAGGAGGGCGTGGGTGTATCCGTCATTGGCTCTCCTTATTGAGCGGGCAACTGCGCATAAAAGCCGTGCAGTTGCTGGCCGTCGCTGATCAGCTCCGACAGCATCGTTCTAAAGGCAGGGGCCTCTTTGGCCCCCACGCTCTCAACCAATGCGGTATGCGTTGCGGCCATTTGCTTGAGCGCTGTCTGTGTGGCGGACAGGGATTTGTCGCCGCTCGCCTCGGCGGAAACAATCTTTGGTAGCGCTTCGATGGCGTCGCGCTTATCGGCCGCGCTCATGGTCGCTTCGTTGTCGCGGATGAACTGGATCTGCTTTCGCTTGAGCGCTTCGTAATCGTTCTTGAGCTGATTGCGCAAGCCGGATTTTTCGGGATCGCCGATATCGGCCTCGAGCAGGGCGCAAATCTGCGGGATCGGGGTCTTCATCTCTTTGAGGATCGCAGGCAGATCGCGGCTGCGCCGCCGCTCAATCAACGCGCGCCCGAGGGCATCGATAGCGGTTGTTGCGAGATTCAAGTCGACGTTCGAGACCCCAGCCGATTTCGTGAACGAAGCAACCGCACCGGATTTGCTCAGGTCCTCGAGCGACTTGCCCAGCGCTGTCGTCTGCATGTCGACATCGTTCATCGGCGCGTCTCCGCTGACGTAGGCAAGCGTCTCTGCATACCGGCTCAGACCTTCGAGAACTCTTGTTCGCGCCTCCATGTCTTTGGCGGGCATGAAGGGCTCAATCGTCTCCGGGTGAAAACCATCCTTGTCAAAGTTGGCCACCATGGCTGCAATTTCCGCGTCGTGGTGCGCTTGCTCCACCAGCGCGTAGGCATTCGTCGTGTCCTTGGCGGTCGCGGTGGCGGCGGTGGCGAATGCAGAGGTGCGCCTGGCCAGCGGCGAAAGCGAACAGCCGGCCAGCAGCACCAGCACCGCCATCGCACACGACGGGGCCAGGGTGTATCGAGATATTCGGTTTCGCTGTTCCAATCTGCCTCCAGGGGCGGGGGCATTCCTCCGGCAAATGGATGGGGAGCCTTGGAATCGAACCTTATCAATATCGCGAAACCTGCGCAAGAGGTGAGTTGCGCTTGTGACCTACGCGATTGCGCCGAGTTGGCGCAACACCGTCGCATGGTCAAAGTAGACACGCTCGCAGACCAGCCCGTCGCCTTCAAAAAAGAAGAAGAGCACGGCTGCGACTTTAAATGGGCGGCCGGTCGGCGGAATTCCCGCCCATACACCACGTTGAGTACCGCCAAACTCACACTCGACGATGACGGCGTCTTCTGAGTGATAGCGATGGCTTTCGGTTAGCCAGAAGTCTGGATAAGCGGCAAGAACCCCGTGCATGAGGGCGTCTACGGCGGCTGCGCCGTCGACAACGCCACCCAGCGCCGGCACGTCATAGCGAGGATGTTTGAAGGTGGCCAGGGTCGCAGCAACGTCGTGCTTTACCGCCTCGGCCTCAATATGCGCGTTTACAACGGCCTCTCTGCGCATACGAAGTGCGATTGCATCAACTGAGCTCATTTCCTTCTCCTTGGGAGGGTGGGCGGATTTATCGTTTGGGCGGCGTTCGCAAGCAAGACCTATGACCTGTCGGCCAGAGTGTCGCTTGCTCGACCACGGAACGGGCTAAGAGATGAAGCGGGAGACGTGCCACGCGCCCTCCCGCTTTCTCTCTGTGCACGGGCTCAGTCCGGCTTGATGCGCGATGCCTTGATCTGGCCCGTGTACTCCACGATGAAATTGCCGGAGGTGTCATAGATGTCGTACGCATAGTTGCCGCTGTAACTGTTGCCGTCGGGGCTCACCGTGACGGTCTCGCGGATCATCACCGTCCCCTGCAGTGTGCCGGTGGTGTCGAACGACCACGAAGGATGCTTCAGCTTGTAAGTCCGCGGGCCGATCTGCACCCACACCCCTAGGCAAACATTGCCTTCGATGGGGTTGGTGTAGTCGTTGAGGATTTCAGTGCCATCGCTGTGCCATGCGTCGAATGCAACGTCTACGGTTTCGCCTCCGGAGGAGAATGTAACGTTCCACAAGCCAACAATCGAGACCGGCACGGAAGAGAGCGTGGATGCATCCGGGCGTTCGGCAACGAGGGTTGCCGCGACGGCGGGGGTGATCACAGAATGCTGAGATTCCGCTGAGTAGCATTTGGCGAATGCCGATGGGACAACGAGCCCAAACGACAGGAAGGCCGTGGCAATGATGCTCTTGAACCGCGGCGACGGCGAGAACACGAGTTGCAGAGCTGATACGAATACTGTTTTTGCGGTGATCATGATGGATTCTCCTTGACTTGATTGATTTGCAATTCGGAATTGCCGGGCAGCAGGCGCGGAGCCGCCTTTTGAAGCGATTCCAGACATAGAAGCACCGACCCCGATGCTGATTTCTCGGCGTGTATGTAACCTGCCTCTACCTCGCGAAAGATGTCTTGCACTCCAGCCCTCAGCAACAGGGCCGCTTCCTCGGGAGTGATGAGGTCGACAAGGGAGCCACATTGGGGGCAAGGTGCGCGCATTGAGCCCGAGCTTCGCCGAATGGTGATCGTTTCGTCGGTCTCAAAGATGATTTCGGTGATGCGCCTTGCCTTCACGATGGCCCCTTTTGGTGGTGGGTCGAAGCTGCAATCTCGATCCGCTGAGAAGACCGGCTCCGCGCCAATCTCTGCTCAACACCGCGGAGCATCGCCCGAAGCGGGATGAAATGTCTTGAGAGGACAGTTAGGATTTGTTAGGATTTCCTATCATTCCTCAGCCCCGGCCATCCAAACGCATTTATGTCGAAAGAAATCAAGGAGTTATATAACTTCGACGATTTCGTCCTGGACGCTTTGCGACGCATCCTTCGGCGCGGCGATCAGACTGTGCCCTTGACCTCAAAGGCCTTCGAGACGCTGCTCGTCCTGGTCCGTAACCGCGAGCGCGTGGTGCCCAAAGACGAGTTGATGCGCCTGGTGTGGCCAGACAGCTTCGTCGAAGAGGTCAACCTGGCGCAGAACATATCCGCACTACGCAAGACGCTGGGAGAAAGCCCCGGTGAGAATCGCTTTATCGCGACCATCCCTGGCAAGGGGTACCAGTTTGTCGGCGAGGTGCGCGAACCGGAAAACACCCCGGACGAGCTCATCGTGGCGCGGCACACACGCGCGCAAGTGGTGGTGGTTGAAGAGAAAGACGACGCGCAAGAGTTGCTGCCGGGCCAGCGACCCGCTTTGCCCGTGCCTCGGCGCTCTTCCCGCCGCTGGCGCCTGGCCGCTTGGGGCGGCATCGCCATCGCGCTGTGCTTCGCGGCCGCCGCAGGCTATTACTGGGAACGTCAACGGGCTGCGATGGAGGCAGGAGGCGCCGGCCATTCCCTCGCGGTGCTGCCGTTTCAGCCGCTCGGTTCTGAATCCGATGACGAGCATCTGGGACTCGGCGTTGCGGACGCGGTCATCACCAAGCTCAGCAACATTCGTCAATTGCCGGTGCGGCCTACCGATGTGGTCATTCGCTACAACGATCCCAAGACCGATCCAATCCAGGCAGCCCGCGAATTGGGTGTGGACTCGGTACTTAGCGGGAAAATTCAGAAATCCGGCGACCGTATTCGCGCGACGGTTCAGCTGGTCAGAGTGAGCGATGGCAGTGCGTTATGGGCCCAGACCTTCGACGAGAAGACGACGAACATCTTCGCGGTAGAAGACTCGATCTCAGAACAAGTGGTGCAAGCCCTCGCTATCCATCTGGCCAGCCAGCAGAGGCAGCGGTTGCAGCGCCACTATACCGAGAACATTGATGCCTATCGCAACTACCTTGAGGGCCTCTATGCGGAGTTCACATTCACACGGGACGGAATGAACAAGGCGATCGACTACTTTAGCCGGGCGATTGCCGACGACCCCAGCTATGCGCTGGCCTACGCGGGCTTGGCGGATGCGTACACAACGGAATCGGACTGGCTGCTTCCGCCGCGGGAGGCGCTGCCCAAAGCCGAGGCCGCAGCGCGCAAGGCGCTGGTATTTGACAACAATCTGGCCGAAGCACACGGGGCACTGGCGCATGCGCTGCTGCACGAGTGGCGCCTTGCGGAGTCGGCCAGCGAATTTCACACGGCGCTTGCTCTGAATCCCGAGAGCGTCTCGACCTATTTCGCGTATGGAGAGTATCTGTCCTCGATCGGCCGGCCCGACGAAGCGATTAAGGAGTCGCAAAAAGCGCTCGTCGTCGATCCGTTGTCGCCGGAGATCAACTCCTTCATGGCGTGGGACTACTATCTTGAGCGCGATTACGACAAGTGTCTTGCCACGTCGCAAAGAGCAATGCAGATGTTTCCCGAGTTTTGGATTCCGCACATGACTGCCGGAATGTGCCACTACATGAAGGCCCAGTATCCGCAGGCGATTCAGGAATACACAAAAGCGCAAACGATGAACCCGGAGAGCACGTATGTGGTGGCGGGTCTGGGCATGAGCTCCGCCAGGTCGGGAAACCACGGTGCCGCCTATCAGGCGATCGAGAAGCTGCACGCGATGGAGAAGGACGGCTACGTATCGCCTGCCTACATCGGCCTCGTCTACCAGGCCCTGGGCGATACCGACAACGAATTTCTGTGGTACCGCGAGGGCTACGACGATCGCGCCGAGTGGCTGCTGTGGCTGACGGTGGACCCCATCTACGACGGCCAGCGCAACGATCCCCGCTTCCTCGATCTGGTACAGAAGGTCGGCGTCGCGCATTAGGCATTCGTCTAGATCAATGTGCGGACGGAGGCCAGGGCTTCTTATCGCGGAGAGAGAGCGGGCCCGTCTATTCTGAATTGGACCCATGCCCACCACGCCGCGCCAGTTCGATGTGATTGTGTTGGGCGCGGGCGCGGCCGGGCTTATGTGTGCGGCAGTTGCAGGGCAGCGGGGACGGCGCGTCGCACTGCTCGACCACAACGCGCAGCCGGGACGCAAGATCCTCATCTCCGGCGGAGGCCGCTGCAACTTCACCAATCTGCATTGCGCGCCCACTAACTTCCTTTCGGAGAATCCGCATTTTGCCAAATCGGCGCTGGCGCTCTATCAGCCGCGCCACTTTATTCACTTGGTGGATCAATACGGAATCGCGTGGCACGAGAAGACACTCGGCCAACTGTTCTGCGACCATTCCTCGCGCGCGATTCTCGACATGCTGCTCGCCGAGTGCGATGGGGCAAAAGAGAAACAGGGAAGCGTCGATCTGATCCTGAATGCGCGCGAGATTGCTGTCGAGGCTTCTGCCGGCGAATTTCACGTCGAATCTTCCGCAGGCGAATTTAAGGCCTCAGCACTGGTTGTCGCCACGGGTGGGTTATCCATTCCCAGCCTTGGCGCGACGGGACTGGCCTACGATGTCGCGCGGCAGTTCAGCTTGCGCATCATCCAACCACGCCCGGCGCTGGTGCCGCTCATTCTCGGCGGCGACGAATCAGCGTGGACTGCGCTCGCCGGTGTATCCGCCGAAGTAGTTGCGCGCGCTGGCGCTGGCCAGTTTCGCGAAAAGCTGCTGGTGACCCATCGCGGCCTCAGCGGCCCGGCCGTCTTGCAGGCATCGAGCTACTGGCGTGCGGGAGAGCCGCTGACGGTGGATTTTGCTCCCGACGCCCATGTCCTCGCTCCGCTGTTCGCCGTCGGCGCACGACGCGATGCTGCCGCGATGCGACAGGCATTGCGCGGGGTGCTTCCACAGCGGCTTGCCACCCACATTGCGGAGGTTGGAGCGCCGACGGGTTGGTCGAACGCAGCATTGGAGGCCAGTGAGCGAAGCCTGCATAAATGGGAGTTTCATCCCGCGGGCACCGAAGGCTTTGCCAAAGCGGAAGTGACCGCCGGTGGCATCGACACCGACAGCCTCCATGCCCGCACCATGGAAGCGCGCCCCGTACCGGGCCTGTTCTTCATCGGCGAAGCTGTCGACGTCACGGGCCACTTGGGTGGATTCAATTTCCAATGGGCGTGGGCTTCGGCGGTGGCTGCGGGCCGCGCGCTCTGAATCGGCCTGGCTCGTCACGTGCTACTGTGCCGGGACAACGGGCTTTGCGGGGGGTGTCAGCACGAAACCTCTCCGAACCATGGCAAACCCCTCCTGCGGCAACTCCGCCTGCAACAACTGGCTCTCCGGGCCCGAGAACAGATCAGTTTGCGCACCCGCAATCGTCGCCACCAGGTGATGCACCACAATAGGTATGCCGTCGAGCTTGCCCTGCTCATCGGCATACGTCGCCACGTTCACCGGTTCCACCGTGCCCGCATTCTTTGGCACAATCACCCACAAATCGCGATTGCTGTGGGTCACCGCGAGGGTGAGCAGTGTCTCAAGCGCACCGGGGTCAAAATCCGGAAGAAAAACAGCCGCGGCGTGCGCATCGAGACGCGTGGTGTTGCTGCGCCCGTTTGCGGAGATGTTCATCAGCAGTTGCGCCGCGTCCGGCTTGGCGGTCACGTTGACCGCGGAATTGTTCACCGTTGCGCTCAGCTGTACGTGTTTCAGCTCGTTGGCCGGGCCAAGTTCCTCATTCTTCGAGAGGGCGTAATTCAGCCCCTGCATATCCACTCGCACCAGAGATGTGGAGTCGTAGCCTTGCGCCGAGGGAACGATGTGGAAGCTGGCGGTACCCACCTGCGTGCCGTGTTGGCTCACGATGAAACTCGCCTCCTGCGAAGAGGCGCCCTCAGGCAAGGCAAGCAGTCCTGCAAAAGCGATCATCAAAATTGAATTGCGCACAAGAGTCTCCATCGGCCTACCTAAATAGACGCGCGACCGATGCTCAGAGTTGTGGAACACTTGATCACGAAGCAAGCCACCCCTTCCGCGTTATGCTTTCTCTTTGAGGTGCAAAGCCATGGCGGAAACCGCGACGCGCCCCCAACTTGCCTACCTGACCACAGTACTCGACGAGCTGCGAGCCAAGGGAACCCATTTCAAACTGCGCATTCTCGACGATCAGCAGGCCTCTGTCTGCCACTATGACGGGCGCGAAGTTATCAACCTCGCCAGCAACAACTACCTTGGCCTTGCCAACCATCCCAAGTTGATTGAAGCGGCGCTCAAGGCCACGCGCGAACTCGGCGTGGGTTCAGGAGCGGTGCGCACGATCGCCGGAACCATGCGCATCCACATGGAGCTGGAAGAGAAGATTGCGCGCTTCAAAAATGTGGAGGCATGCGTAGTCTTTCAGAGCGGTTTCGCGGCCAACGCCGGCACAGTCAGCGCCATTCTAGGCAAAGAGGACTTCATCCTCTCCGACGAGTTGAACCACGCCAGCATCATCGACGGGGCGCGCCTCTCACGGGCAAAGATCAAGGTCTTCCGCCACAAAGACGTTGCCCACTGCGAAGAACTGCTCAAAGAGATCTCCAACGAGCCGGGCCATAAGCTGGTCATCACCGATGGCGTCTTCTCTATGGATGGCGACATTGGGCCGGTCGACAAGCTCGCGGTGCTGGCTGAGAAATATGGCGCCATCATGATGGTGGACGATGCGCACGCCTCGGGCGTACTGGGCCGTAATGGCCGCGGCAGCATCGATCACTTTGGTATGCACGGCCGCGTCGACGTGCAGGTAGGCACGCTCTCAAAGGCCATTGGCGCGTTGGGCGGCTACGTCTGCGGATCAAAGGACCTGATCGACTATCTCTACCATCGCGCGCGGCCGTTTCTCTTTTCCACTTCGCATCCACCATCGGTGGCGGCCTCGTGCATCGCGGCGTTCGACATTCTGGAGAAGGAGCCGGAGCGCATTCAGCGGCTGTGGGACAACACGCATTATTTCCAGGGCGAGCTGCACCGGATTGGCTTCAACATTGGCGGTGTGACGACGCCCTCGACGCAGACACCGATTACGCCGATCATTGTGGGCGAGGGCCGGGCTGCAATGGATTTCAGCCGCGCGCTGTTTGACGAGGGCGTGATGGGAACTGGGATCGCGTTCCCCACAGTGCCGGAAGGCAAAGCACGCATTCGGCTCATCCTCACCAGCGAGCACACTAAGGCGCAGCTCGACCGCGCGCTGGAAACACTGGAGATCGTGGCGAAGAGGATGGGAATACTACAATAGGCAAGCTATGATCGCTCACCTGCGCGGCAAGTTGATTTCGAAACAACCCGGCCAGGCCATTATTGAGGCTGC
>Ga0265339_10000296_pt1 | contig 40500 bp, 35 predicted proteins | sample 4CB219metaG_FD_202085 | JGI IMG/M metagenome (GOLD analysis project Ga0265339, IMG submission 202085) | Rhizosphere microbial communities from Carex aquatilis grown in University of Washington, Seatle, WA, United States - 4-CB2-19 metaG | ecosystem: Host-associated > Plants > Roots >... | reverse complement strand
TCGTCACCGAATCACATCCGCACCCGCCCCAGGAGCTTTATCGCGATGACTGGGCATTCGGCGACATAGTCATGCTCGAACGCTACATCCCCGGCAAGGAACTGACCTGCGCGGTACTCGGCGACCGCGCGCTCGATGTCATCGAGATCGAGCCGACCACCCGGTTTTACGATTACGAGGCAAAATACGCCGCCGGCGGATCAAAACACCTCCTACCCGCGCCCGTTTTACCAAATGTTTACCAGGAAGTCCGCAGACTCGCCCTGGCTGCCCATAACGCGCTCGGCTGCCGCGGCGTAAGCCGCGCTGACTTTCGCTACGACGATCGGGGGACGGGTGAGCTCGTTTGTCTTGAAGTCAATACACAGCCCGGCATGACCGAAACTTCGCTCGTGCCCGAGCTCGCTGCATACGCTGGCATCACGTTCGATGAGCTGGTGCGATGGATGGTGGAGGACGCCTCGACCAACCGCTGACGCGGTCGAGGCCTGTTGGGGATTCGGTCGGCAGGATGCTTGAGAAGCCGGTGCAGCGCCATGCGCGAAGCCGCCGCCGCGGCTTGCGCGCGCGGCTGCCGACATTTCCGCGCGTCGCGGTCGAAAATTGGCTGCCGGCGTGGCTTGCCGGCGCTCACTGGCAGAGCCGGCGGTGGCTCGCCCGGATCGTCCGTCTGCCGCCGCGGCGCGGCGTTGGTATCGCGGCATCGCTGCTGCTGGTCGCATCCGCTCTGAGCTACGGCGTGATCAAGGGCCAGCACCTGCCGGAGGTCATCGACTGGGGCAAGGACGCGCGCGACGCGGCCGCCAACTCGCTCGGCTTTCGCATCGCCGAGGTTTCGCTGTCGGGCGAAAAGGAAGTCAGCCGTGAGGAGATTCTGGCGACCGCCGGCGTGACCGGCCGGGCTTCGCTGTTGTTCCTCGACGCCGATGCGGCGCGCGCCAGACTGATGGCGAATCCCTGGATCGCCGATGCGGCGGTACTCAAGCTTTATCCGGATCGCCTGCAAATCACCATTACCGAACGGCACGCCTTCGCCCTGTGGCAGAAGGACGGCCGCGTTCAGGTCATCGCCGCCGACGGAACGGTGCTCGAACCGTATGTCGAGAGCCGTTACGTCAAGTTGCCGCTTGTGGTCGGCAAAGGCGCGCAGCGCCAAGCCAAGGACTTTTTGGATGTTCTCGTGCGCTATCCCGAGATCGCCTCGCGGGTGCGGGCGTCGATCCTGGTGGCGCAGCGGCGGTGGGACGTACTTCTGAAGAACGGCATCGACGTGGAACTGCCGGAAAACGACCCTGCGGTGGCCTTGCGCCACCTGGTGACGTTCGACCGGGACAAAAAATTGTTGTCGCGCGATATCACGATTGTCGATCTGCGCTTGCCGGACCGTGTGACGGTGCGGTTGTCGGATTCCGCTGCGCAGGCCCGCGCCGCGGCGCTGAAAGACGCGGCCAAAAAGAAAAAGAAGGGAGGTGACGCATGAGCGCCCTCCACTATGGCCTCACGCCGAAGATGAAGCCGATTTCGCCGCGACGCAGCGCACTGGTCGCGGCGCTTGACGTGGGCTCGAGCAAAGTCGCCTGCCTCATCGCCCGGCTGCGGCCACATCCGCCGCAGCAGGTCCTGACCCGCCGGACTCATGCGGTCGAAGTCATCGGCTTCGGTCACACCGAGGCCCGCGGCATGAAGGGCGGCGGTGTGGTGAATCTCGCCCAGGCCGAAGAAGCCATCCGTTTGGCGGTGGATGCGGCCGAACAGATGGCCTCGGTCGAAATCGAATCCGTAGTGCTGTCGATCTCGGCCGGGCGTCTTGCCAGCGAGCTGTTTGCCGCCGACGTCGACGTCGCCGGATCGACCGTCTCGGAAGGCGACATCGCGCGCGTGCTCGCGGCCGGCAGCCGGCATTCGCTGCGCGACGGCCGCGCGGTTTTGCACTCGCTGCCGGTCGGCTACTCGATCGACGGCACCGACGGCATCCGCGATCCGCGCGGCATGTTGGGCAGCCGCTTCGGCGTCGATATGCACGTGGCGACGACAGATATCGCGGCGGCGCGCAATCTGATGCTTGCAGTCGAGCGCGGCCATCTCGCCGTCGAGGCCATGGTGGCGAGCCCCTATGTGGCCGGCCTCGCCGTGCTGGCCGACGACGAGGCCGATCTCGGCGCGGCCGTGGTCGACCTCGGCGCCGGAACCACCACGATGGCCGTCTTCATCAGCGGCCGGCTGGTGCATGTGGAAGGCTTCGCGCTCGGCGGCCAGCACATCACGATGGATATCGCGCGCGGATTGAACGCGCGCATTTCCGACGCCGAGCGAATCAAGACGCTCTACGGCAGCGTGCTGATCGGCGGCCTCGACGAGCGCGATATGATCACGGTGCCGCCGCTCAGCGACGACGAGCGCGAAGCCGCGCAATTCGTGTCGCGCGCGACGCTCGGTCACATCATCAAGCCGCGCGCCGAAGAAATCCTCGAAATGGTGCGCGACCGTCTCGCCGCCTCGCCGTTCGCGGCCGAGCAGCGCGGACACGTGATCCTCACCGGCGGCGCCGCGCAACTGACGGGTTTGCCCGATCTGGCTTCGCGCATTCTCAATCGTCCGGTGCGAATCGGCCGGCCGCTCGGCATTGCCGGTCTGTCGGATGCCGCCAAAGGCACAGCGTTCGCCGTGGCGGCGGGTCTTCTGGTTTATCCGCAAGCGGCGCATCTCGAACATTTCGAGCTGCGCCGCAAGCGGTACGTGATGAACGGCTCGGGCGGCTATTTCGCCCGCGTCGGACAATGGCTTCGCGAGAGCTTCTGATGGCCCCCAGCTCGCAAGCTAGAAACTCAGAGCGGCCGGTGGCGGACCGGTCGGGGCAGGGCGCGGAGAGCGTCCGTGCGAGGAAGAAGAGGCAAATATGACCATCAATCTGAACATCCCCGACATCCATGAACTGAAGCCGCGCATCACCGTGTTCGGCGTCGGCGGCGCCGGCGGCAATGCCGTCAACAACATGATCACTGCCGGCCTGCAGGGGGTCGATTTCGTCGTCGCCAACACCGACGCTCAGGCGCTGACCTCGTCGAAGGCCGAGCGCATCGTCCAGATGGGCGTGCAGGTGACCCAGGGTCTGGGCGCCGGCTCGGCGCCGGAAGTGGGCCGCGCCGCGGCCGAGGAAGTGCTCGACGAAATCCGCGATCACCTGTCGGGCGTGAACATGGTGTTCGTCACCGCAGGCATGGGCGGCGGCACCGGCACCGGCGCGGCGCCGGTCATCGCCAAGGCGGCGCGCGAGGCCGGTATCCTGACCGTCGGCGTGGTCACCAAGCCGTTCCATTTCGAAGGCCAGCGCCGCATGCGGATTGCCGAGAACGGCATCACCGAGCTGCACAAGAGCGTCGACACGCTGCTCATCATTCCCAATCAGAATCTGTTCCGCGTCGCCAACGAGAAGACCACCTTCGCCGATGCGTTCGCGATGGCCGATCAGGTGCTCTATTCCGGCGTCGCCTGCATCACCGATCTGATGGTCAAGGAAGGCCTCATCAATCTCGACTTTGCCGACGTACGCATGGTCATGCGCGAGATGGGCAAGGCCATGATGGGCACCGGCGAAGCCGAGGGCGACAAGCGCGCGCTGACGGCGGCGGAGGCGGCGATCTCCAATCCGCTGATCGACGATGCGTCGATGAAGGGCGCCAGGGGACTGCTGATCTCCATCACCGGCGGGCGCGATCTCAAACTCTACGAGGTCGACGAAGCCGCGACCCGCATCCGCGAGGAAGTCGATCAGGACGCCAACATCATCGTCGGCGCCACCTTCGACGAAAGCCTCGACGGCATCATCCGGGTTTCGGTCGTGGCGACCGGCATCGATCAGGCTGTCGCCGCGCAGCGGACCGTGCCGGCGCCGAATCTCGCGGCGGCGGGCGCGCGCATCACCGAAATCGCAGAGGGTTTGCGCAAAGAGAATCAGCACATCCTCGACCGGATCGAGCGGAGCGAGCAGCCGCGCACGATCATGCAGCCGCTGCGCGCTGCGACACCTGCCCCCGCGGCGCCTGTGGCTGCCGCGGCGCCGGCCTCGATCAACGCCTCGATCGAATCGGCGGCCAGGGTGGCGATCGAATCGGCGGTGCAGGACGTCAACATCCGTCCGCTCTCGCTCAATCCGTCGCTCTTGCTGCAACCGGCTCCCAGCAGCACCGAAGAGGCGCAGGACACCGGCGACTTCATTCCGCCGCAGGCGGAGCGGGCACCGGTGCGCGCGCCGCGGATGCCGCGCTTGGAGGAACTGCCGATTCCGGCCCAAAACGAGATTCGCGCCTGGCGCGGCGAGCTGCCCCAGGAGGAGCATCCTGGGCGGCGAAAATCGCTGTTGGAGCGGCTCGCGTCCGTCGGTCTCGGCCGACGCGAACAGGTCAAGGAGGAAGAGGCGCCCCCAGCGCCGGCCCAGCGGATGATGCAGCCCGCGCCGCCTATGGAGCGCCTCCCGGGCCGTCCGATGATGCCCCGGCCCGCCGAACCGCGCCCTGAGCCGGTATCCGAGTATGCCAAGCGGTCGGCGCCGCAGGGTCTCGACCAGCACGGCCGGCAGGCGCCTGTGCATAACAAGGAGGAGCAGGATCAACTTGAGATCCCTGCCTTCCTGCGCCGGCAGGCGCACTGAGGCGGTCACCGGCCGGTGTCTGGCTGTCACACCATGGCCTGGGCGCCCGCGCCCAGGCCGCCGCTAGGCACCGGCGCCGATTGTGACAAAGTGACTGAAAATCGCGGCTTTTATCATATTGCAACCGCCCGCTGTGAGGGCCGCCGGGTATCAGCAATAGTATTGGCATTCAGATTAGACGGCGCAGCCGCACTGCGGCAGATTTGCAGCCGCAGAGGGTATTGCGCCATCGTACCGCCCAGACTGCGGCCAGATCGTGGTAACACTTGGTAAGAAACCGTGAGTTGGTCGCGAACCGCTTCCCCGTTAATGTTACCGGCGTCAGTGGGGTTGTGTCGGGGTGCGAGCTTTTGGCGGGTCCGGTGGCCCTCCCTGGTATCGGCAATCCGACGATTGCTCCCCTCGCGACGACGGGGTCGGCCATTATTGTGCGTGCACAATGTGGCCCTAGGGTGTGGGACGAGGGCATGATCTGGGGCGAACACGCCAGCAGGCAGACAACCCTGCGAGATCAAGCGACCGTGACGGGGATCGGCGTCCATTCCGGTGCGCCCGTGACCCTGACAATTCATCCTGCCGAAGCCGACACGGGCATTCTTTTTCTGCGCACCGCCACACCGGATCGCCAGGATCGCGAACTCAAGGCCGATTATCGTGCGGTGACCGCGACCGAATTCGCCACCGTGCTGGGCGATCGCAGCGGACCGGCCGTATCGACCACCGAACATGTGCTCGCCGCGTTGCATGGCCTCGGCATCGACAACGCTCTGGTCGAAGTCGATGGCGCCGAAATTCCGATCATGGATGGCAGCGCTGCACCGTTTGTTGCGGCGATCGATCATGCCGGCATCGCGGCCCAGAGGGCGCCGCGGCGTTATATCCAGGTGCTCAAGCCTGTGCGGGTGGGCAAGGACGGCTGCTATGGTGAGTTGCGGCCGAACTTGCGCGGCCTGCGCATCGAGGCCGAAATCGAATTCGATCATCCGTTGATCGGGCGTCAGAGCTGCGCAATCGACGTGGCGCCGAACGTGTTCCGGCGCGAACTCGCTCGTGCGCGGACCTTCGGTTTCATGCGCGACGTCGCCAAGCTGTGGAGCGCAGGCTATGCGCTCGGCGCCTCATTCGACAATACGGTCGTGGTCGCCGAGGATCGGGTGCTCAATCCGGATGGCATGCGCTTCCCCGACGAATTCGTCCGCCACAAGATCGTGGATGCGATCGGCGATCTGGCGCTTGCCGGCGCGCCGTTGCTCGGCGTCTATCGCTCGGTGCGCGGCGGCCACAAACTCAACCATGCGGTCGTGTCCGCCCTGATGGCCGATGCCAGCGCCTGGTGTTATGTCGAAATGCCGCAGCCGGCGCGCCGCAGCGCGCGCGGCCACGCCGAACTCTCGGCCGCTTTCGCCGCACCGGCATACGGGCCGGATGTCTCCTGAATTTGCTTAACTTTTCCGCCTTATTCCGGGCCGATTGTCGGCGATACTGACACCCCTTCGAGGGGTTGTGGTAGAGCGTGCGCCGGGCCGACGTTGGCGCGCATCATCGAGCGGACGCATCGCGGGACCGGGACGCATATCAACGCATGACGCTGCGAGGACGAGGGTCGGGACGATCCGGTTTCAGGCTGCGCACGCTGACGCGTGGGCTGGCGCTGGTGCTGCTTGCCGCGCCGGTGATGGGCTGCAGCCTGTTCCACAAGGACGAAGACTACGTTCCCGATACGCCGGCCGACCGGCTCTATAACGAGGGCCTGTTCCTGCTCAACGACAAGCAGGATTACAAGGAAGCGGCGAAAAAGTTCGATCAGGTCGACCGCGAAAATCCATATTCGGATTGGGCGCGCAAGGCGCTCTTGATGCAGGCCTACAGCAACTATCAGGCCGGGCAGTACGACGACTGTATCAATGCGGCCAAGCGTTACGTGACGCTGCACCCGGCGAGCCCGGACGCCGCCTACGCGCAGTTTCTGATCGCCTCGTCGTATTACGATCAGATCCTCGATGTCTCACGGGATCAGGAACGCGCCGACAAGGCCATCACCGCGTTCGAAGAAGTGGTGCACAAATATCCTGACAGCGAGTACGCGCTTGCCGCCAAGAAGAAGATCGAGATGGCGCGCGACCAGCTTGCCGGCAAGGAAATGGAGATCGGCCGCTTCTATCTGCAGCGTCGCGACTTCCTCGGCGCCATCAATCGCTTCAAGGTGGTGGTGACGCAGTATCAGACCACGCGCGAAGTCGAGGAGGCGCTGGAGCGGCTGACCGAAGCCTATGTGGCGCTCGGCATTACCAGCGAGGCGCAGACCGCCGCCGCCGTGCTCGGCCATAATTTCCCGGACAGCCCTTGGTATAAGGACGCCTACGCCCTGCTCAAGGGTTCGGGCTCCGAGCCGAGCGAAAACAAGAGTTCCTGGATCAGTCGGGCGTTCCGGAAATTGACCGGCGCAATCGGCGTGCAGAACGGTCCGACAAACGGCTGACGACAGAACGCGGAATCACGCATAACATGCGTCATCCGCCATCTGCTACGTGTCGTCCGATGCTGTCTCGTCTTTCGATTCGCGACATCGTTCTGATCGACCGGCTGGACATCGATTTCGGCTCGGGACTTGCCGCGCTCACCGGCGAGACCGGCGCCGGCAAATCGATCCTGCTCGACGCCTTTGCGTTGGCGCTCGGCGCCCGCGGCGACACGGCGCTGGTGCGCGCCGGCGCCGAGCACGGTCAGGTCACGGCCGCCTTCGAGCTTGCGGCGGACCACCCGGCGCGCCGCATTCTTGTCGACAACGAACTCGATGGCGACGATGCGCTGATCGTGCGCCGCGTGCAGTTCGCCGACGGCCGGACGCGGGCCTTCGTCAACGATCAGCCGGTCACCGTGCAGGTGTTGCGCGCGCTTGGCACGGCTCTCGTGGAAATCCACGGCCAGCACGACGAGCGCGCCTTCGTCGATGCGGCGACGCATCGTGCGCTGCTCGATGCCTATGCGGGACTCGAGCGAGACGCCGCCGCGGTGGCGCGGCTGTGGGATGAGCGCCGCGCGCGCGAAGCCGCCGTCGCGGAGCATCGTGCCGAGGTGGCGCGCGCCGAGCGCGAGGCCGAATGGCTGCGCCATGCCGTTGATGAGCTGACCCGCCTGGCGCCGCAGGCCGGCGAGGAGACGGCGCTCGCCGAGCGCCGCGCCGGCATGATGCAGGCCGAGAAAGTCGCCGAGGATTTGCGCACGACGCTCGATAGCGTCGCCGGGCCGCAATCGCCGGTGCCGCTGTTGGCCACGGCGCTGCGGCGGCTCGAGCGCCGCGCCGCGCAAGCGCCGGCGCTGATCGATCCGGCCGTGAAGGCGATCGACGCCGCGCTGGTGGCGCTGGACGAAGCGCACGGCCACCTCGAAGCGGCGTTGCGCGTCGCCGACTACGATCCCAACGAGCTCGAGCGGATCGAGGAGCGGCTGTTTGCGCTGCGTGCCGCCGCACGCAAATACAATGGGCCGGTCGACGGCCTGAGCGCGCTGGCCACCCGCTATGCCGGCGATCTGGCGCTGATCCACGCGGGCGCCGAAAAGCTTGCCGCGCTCGAACGCGAGGCGGCCGCGGTCGCGGCGCAGTACCGCGCCGCCGCGCAGGCGCTATCGGCGCAACGCCGCCGCGCCGCCGCCAAGCTCGACAAGGCCGTCAACGCCGAACTCAAGCCGCTCAAGCTTGATCGCGCCAGTTTCTCAACCGATCTTGGCACTGTGGATGAGGGCCCCGACGGCATCGACCGCGTCGAGTTCTGGGTGCGCACCAATCCGGGAACCAAGCCGGGACCGCTGATGAAGATCGCCTCGGGCGGCGAACTTGCGCGCTTTCTGCTCGCGCTTAAGGTGGTGCTGGCCGATCGCGGCTCGGCGCCGACGCTGATTTTCGACGAAATCGACACCGGCGCCGGCGGCGCGGTTGCCGACGCCATCGGCGTGCGGCTGGCGCGGCTTGCCTCGGGCGTGCAGGTGATCGCGGTCACGCACGCGCCGCAAGTCGCGGCGCGCGCCGACCGGCATTACCTCATCAGCAAGGATGCGCTCGGCGGCGGCAAGCGCGTCGCCACCCGCATCCTGGAACTTGCGGACGAGAAGCGGCGCGAGGAAATCGCCCGCATGCTGGCCGGCGCCGAAATCACCGCCGAAGCCCGCGCCGCCGCGGAGCGGCTGATAAGGGCCGCGAGTTGATATTTAGATGATGTCTTGAAAGGACTACCATGGCGCATGTCAGTCGCAATGCGATGATAAACACGATTGCAGATGATTGGCTGCTCGTGCGCCCAGAGAATTACAAGTCGGACCTCGTCGCCGTGTTGAACGGCTTTGACGATAAGTCTCTGGAAGAGGTCTACTCATTTAACGATCGGATCAAAGGCTTCTCAAACGAAAAGAAGATAAAGATTCTGAATGAATTGCCCAAAGCGTACGAGCATGAGCTCGATTTAATGTTTGAGGCTTATATACGGCAGATAGAGAGGGCAAATGACGAATACTATAATTTGGATGCTCCCCATCTTACTGATGCCCAATATGATAAATTCAAGAAGCTTTTAGAAATCACTCTAGCCCAAAAGAAGCTCTGGAGCAGTTATTTCAAAAGACTCCAGGCGGTGGGCGCAAAGCCGACGGAGCGATTCAAAAAGGTGCGGCACGCGGTGCCAATGCTGTCGCTTGAGAACGCTTTTGACGATGAAGACGTATTTCGTTTCGCTGACAGAATAGTCAAATTTTTGAGGTTGAATGACCAGAATTCAGTTGTTTTCTCGGCTGAGCCAAAAATCGACGGCCTCTCGATGTCGCTCCGATACGAAGGAGGAGAGCTCATTACTGGTGCGACTCGCGGTGATGGCTTCGAAGGCGAGGACGTCACCGCCAATGTCAGGACGTTAGAAGATGTCCCGAAAAAGCTTATTGGTAGAGGTGTGCCGAGAGTGTGCGAAGTTCGCGGCGAAGTCTACATGACAAAGCATGCGTTCCTGGCGCTTAACAAGCGTCAAACCGAAATTAGTGGTCAAGTGTTTGCCAATCCGCGCAACTCCGCGGCCGGTTCGCTGCGACAAAAGGATCCGTCAATAACGGCGTCGAGGCCACTGGGCTTTTTCGCTTATGCTTGGGGTGAGATGAGCGATTTTCCCGCTAAAACGCAGTCAAGCATGATCCGCTGGTTAGAAGGTTGTGGATTTAAAACCAACCCTCTCACCAAGAGTTGCCGCTCGGTCGACGAACTTCTTGCCTTTCATCGCGAAATCGGCGACAGGCGCGCGTCACTCGATTACGACATCGATGGTGTGGTTTATAAAGTTGACCGTATTGACTGGCAGGATCGGCTTGGCTTCGTCTCGCGATCGCCGCGCTGGGCAATCGCGCATAAATTTCCCGCCGAGCGGGCTACCACCGTGCTCAATGATATTGAGATTCAAGTTGGTCGTACGGGTGCCCTTACTCCGGTAGGTAAGCTCGACCCGGTCAGCGTGGGTGGCGTAATCGTCCAAAATGTCACATTGCACAATGAAGATTACATTAAGGGCATCGGTGGCGATGGTGAACAGATTCGTGAAGGTCGTGACCTCCGGCGTGGAGATACCGTCGTTATCCAGCGCGCGGGTGACGTGATTCCACAAATCGTGGATATCCTCATCGAAAAGCGAGATAAAGAATCTAAGCCGTACAAATTTCCGACGAGATGCCCGTGCTATTTACATACGCGCATCGAACGAGAAAAGACGGCAGCAGGCGAAGAGACGGCGCGGTCCTATTGCACCGGCGAGTTTGCTTGCCCCTACCAGAAGATTGAGCATCTGAAGCTTTTTTGTTCGCGCCGCGCCTTTGACATCGAGGGGCTTGGCGAAAAGCAAATCGAGCTGTTCTTTGAGAAGAAATGGGTGCAGGAGCCGGCTGACATTTTCACGCTCGAAAAGAAGCATCGGGACGACCTTCTTGCTGAGGAAGGCTACGCAGATACGTCAGTGCGAAACTTATTGGGGGCTATAAGACAGCGACGCCAGATTTCTCTTGACCGCTTCATTTATGCGCTCGGCATCCGTCATGTGGGTGAAACGACGGCATTGGCACTAGCGCGGGGTTACGGTTCGTGGACCGCCTTTCATGATGCAGCACTGAAGATAGCTGATGGCGACGAGGATGCTGCGGCCGAAATGGACGGGTTGGACCAGATCGGGGATACCGTGATCAAAGCCGTGCGTGCGTATTTCGGTGAAGGCCACAACCGTGGCATTGTCGAAAGGCTCGTACACGAAATGCGCGAGATTCTCGACGCCGAGAAGCCGCGCGCCGATTCGGCGGTTGCCGGCAAAACCGTGGTGTTCACCGGCTCGCTGGAACTGATGACGCGCGACGAGGCCAAGGCCTCGGCCGAGCGGCTGGGCGCCAAGGTTTCAGGCTCGGTGTCGAAGAAGACCGACTACGTCGTAGCCGGCCCGGGCGCCGGTTCGAAGCTTGCCGAAGCGAAGAAGCTCGGCGTTACGGTGTTGACTGAGGACGAGTGGGCGAAGCTCATTCGTTGAGTCCGCGCCGGAATAGCCGAAGCAATCCAACCTTTGGCGATTGGATTGCTTCAACGCGTTCATGAAAATCAGGTGGTGGTTCGGTCCCGCCTTCGCGGGACCCTCGTCAGATTCTTCCGACAAGGACCAATATGACGACGATGATCAGCACCAGGCCCAGGCCGCCGCCGGGATAATAGCCCCATCCGGTCGAATAGGGCCAAGTCGGCAACGCGCCGATGAGCAACAGAATGAGTATGATTATCAGAATCGTACCGAGCATGTTGTTTCCTCGCTCCGTTCCAAGCCAAGCGGAAAACGTCGGTTCCGGGAAAAAGTTCCAATCCCGACATGGCGGAATCAAATTACGCTTTTGCGTTGCAGCATGAGTGCTGCCGGATCAGTATCGTGCGGCGGTAAGCGGCGCCGTGGCGGCGTCGAGCCAGGCGCGCACCGGCGCATCAACGAGCGGCGTCAGTGCGCCGCGCACGCGCGCCTGATAGGCGTCGAGCCAGGCAAGTTCGTCGGCGGTGAGCATCGCGGGCTCGATCAGGCGGCGGTCGAGCGGGGCGAGCGTCAGCGTTTCGAAGGCGTTGAGCGGCTTTTCGGCACCGGCGACCGGCTCGGCTTCGTTCACCAGCACGAGATTTTCGATGCGGATGCCGTAGGCGCCGGTGCGGTAATAGCCGGGCTCGTTGGACAGAATCATGCCGCGCCGCAATGGCGCGGCGCCGAGCTTGGCGATGCGCGCCGGGCCCTCGTGTACCGACAGATACGAACCGACGCCGTGTCCGGTGCCGTGATCGAAATCGAGGCCGCAGCGCCACAGGAATTGCCGCGCCAGCGTGTCGAGCTGCGCACCCGTGGTGCCGTCCGGAAATACCGCGCGCGCGATCGCGATGTGGCCCTTGAGCACCAGCGTGAAGTTCTTTCGCGCATCGCTGCCCGGCGCGCCGACCGCGACCGTGCGGGTGATGTCGGTGGTACCGTCTTCGTACTGGCCGCCCGAGTCGATCAGAAACAATTCGCCGGGCGCGATGCGGCGATTGCTCCGGCGGGTGACGCGATAGTGCACGATGGCGCCGTCCGAGCCGGCGCCCGCGATGGTCGGAAACGACACGTCCTTCAACAGCCCGGTGTCGCGGCGAAAACTCTCCAGCGCCTCGACGGCGTCGATCTCGGTGAGTTTTCCGCTCGGCGCCTCGTTGTCGAACCAGGCGAGGAAGCGCGTTACCGCCGCGCCGTCGCGCAATTGCGCGGCGCGAGCGCCCGAGATTTCGGCGGCATTCTTTATCGCCTTCATGGGCACGATCGGATCGACGCCGCGCAACAGTTTGCCGCCGTTGTCGGCGATGAGCCGCGCGATCGCTTCGGGGCAAGCCGCCGGATCGAGTCGCACGGCGCGCTTGTTGGCGCCCAGCGCGGCCAGGTCGCGCTCGAACTCTTCTGGCGCGTGCACCGCGACGTTCTGCTCGATGAGGTGCCGGACCGCATTATCGAGCTTGCGCGAGTCCACATAGAGGCGGGGCCGCTCGTCCTTCGGCAGGATCGCGGTGGCGAGCACGATCGGCGTGTGCGGCACGTCGCTGCCGCGGATGTTGAACAGCCAGCACACGGCGTGGGGGTCCGACACGATCAGCGCATCGGCGGCGAACTTTTCCATCTCGGCGCGTACGCGTTCGATCTTGTGCGGCGTCTGTTCGCCGGCATAGCGCAGGTCGTGCGTCACCACCGCGCCGAGTGGCGGCGCCGGCCGCGCGCTCCAGATCGCGTCGATCGGATTGCCGGCGACCGGTACGAGGTTGCCGCCGGCCGCCGCGCAGGCCTTGGCGAGTTGTTCGGCGCCGTCGACCGTGTGCAGCCACGGCGAATAGCCGAGCTTTTTGCCGGCTGCGAGGTTGGCTTCGATCCAGGCTGCCGGGGGCCGCTCCACCAGATGCTCGACGGCGAAACTCGCGCTGTCGACTTCCTCGGCGACCTGCACCTTGTAACGGCCGTCGACGAAGATCGCTGCGCGGTCGGCGAGCACGATGGCGACGCCGGCGGAGCCGGTGAAGCCGGTGAGCCAGGCGAGCCGCGCGTCGCTGGGCGGTACGTATTCGTTCTGGTAGCGGTCGGCGCGGGGCACGATGAAGCCGTCGAGCCCGCGCCGCGCCAGTTCGGCCCGCAGCGCTGCGAGCCGCTCCGCGCCGGCGCCGCGCTCGGCCTGATCTTCGAACGATTGGAAGCGCGCTTCGAACATGGCGGGCACTTTAGCAGTCCCCTCGCCCGGTGCGCGAGGGCGAGGCGCGCCGGATGACGAGCGTCGCCCAGCCCTCGATGGCAATGCGCCGTTCCAGCGCGAGCGGACGGTAGGCGGCGATGGCCGCATTGGCCTGCGCGGCGAGCAGGCCGGACAGGATGATGCGGCCGCCGGGCGCGATCAGCTTTATCAGTGGCGCGGCGATGCGCTGCAGCGGCTCGAGCAGGATGTTGGCAAAAACGAGATCGAACGGCGCGCGCGCCGCGATGACATGACGTTCGACGCCGCCGGCATGGACGAACTGCACCAGGCTGCCGGTGCGGTTGAGCCGCCCATTGGCGCGCGCCACGCGCACCGGCTCTATGTCGATATCGGTCGCCAGCACGCGCTGCCGCAGCGCGCGGGCGGCGGCGATGGCGAGCACGCCCGAACCGGTGCCGAGATCGAGGATGCGCAATTTTTTCCCCGTCACCCTGAGGTGCTCCGCGCTTTGCGCGGAGCCTCGAAGGGCAACGGCCCGGGCCCTGGGGCCGGCATCCTTCGAGGCTCGCTGCGCTCGCACCTCAGGATGACGGTGAACAGGTGCGCGTCCGTTTTGTAGAGCCTTGCAGATCCAGTCGAGCGCCAACAGACAGCCGCGCGTGGTGCCGTGATGGCCGGTGCCGAAGGCGAGCGCGGCCTCGATTTCGATGCCGATCCGGCTTGGCGCGACGCGGGCGCGATCATGCGCGCCGTGCACGACGAAGCGTCCGGCGGCAACGGGCCGCAAGCCCGCAAGACTCTCGCGCACCCAATCCTTGGCGGCGACGTGCGCGAAGGTCAGCGTCTTGGCGGCCTCAGCGCCGGCCGCGGCCGCCGCCAGCGTGCGCACCGCCTCGCGGTCGGGCGGATCGCGAAAGTGGATGATGACGGTCCAGCGTCCGCGGCCGTTATCCACAAGACTGACGGCCGCGTCCTCGTCGGTGCAGGACTCGGCAAACAAGGCGGCGAATGTTTTGGCGGCTTGTTCACCGGTTTCGAGGCTCGCGGTCGCGGTCTGAGCGCTGGAACGAGCTTTGGAAGCCATTGCATTCATGTGCGGTTTCGACTTGTCCCGGCTGTTCACAGGCGCTGACACAAGAGATTCGTGAAACTGGCGTGGTGGTTTTATTCCGCAGCCTTTCCACAATATTTGCCGGGTCTTTTCACAGCTTTGTCAACCGCGGACGCGCACTTTGCCGCTAGCATGGCGCCGTCAGCAAAGTTGGAGAGGCATCGATCCATGAAGGTAACGCCGGGACGCACGTCAGCATTGGCTTTCACCCTGTTGGCCGGGCTCGCCTTGAGCCTCGGCGCAACCGCCGCGACGGCGCAGTCGGCGCCCGACTACAAGGCGCTGCTCAACACGCCCGACCGCAGTCCTGCTGACCTGAAAGCCGACCAGCGCCGCGACCCGGTGCCGTTTCTCGTCTTTGCCGGCGTGCGCCCGGGCATGAAGGTGCTCGATATGGCGGCAGGCGGCGGCTACTCGACCGAACTGATGGCGCGTTCGGTGGCGCCGAACGGCATGGTGTATGGCCAGAATCCGCCCGACGCGAGCGAGAAGATGAAGACGGCGTTCGAGGCGCGGATGAAGACGCCGGCGATGAAAGACGCGACAGCCGACATCCGGCCGTACGACGATCCGATCCCGCCCGGCGTGCAGAACCTCGATCTGATCACGTTTTTGTTCTTCTACCACGACACCGCCTACATGAAGGTCGACCGCGCCGAGATGGACCGCAAGATGTTCGCCGCGCTCAAGCCCGGCGGCTTTCTGGTCATCGCCGATCACTCGGCGCTGCCGGGGCAGGGCACCTCAGTGGTGAAGACGCTGCACCGCATCGAGGAGGCGACACTGCGCAAGGAAGTCGAGGCGGCTGGCTTCAAGGTCGTGGCCGAAGGCGATTTCTGGCGCAACCCCAAAGACACCCACGACTTCGTCACCTACAAGCCGGTCATGCCGGTCGACAATTTCGTGCTGAAATTTCAGAAGCCGATGTGAGATGTCATCATCCGCGCAGGCGGATGATCCAGTAATCCCTGAAACGGTATTGGTTACTGGATGCCCCGCCTTCGCGGGGCATGACAGGAATCAGTACTGCCGGTACGTCGGCCCCGAATAGCTGCCGCCGTAGGGGTTATACTGGCCGTAGCTCGGCGGCTGGTTATAGGCCTGTCCATCGCCGTAAGGCTGGCTGTAGGCGGGCTGGCCGTAGGGCGCCGGCTGCGGCGGGAACGCGCCACCGGATTGGCCGTAAGCCGGGCGGGGTTGATTGTAAGCCGGCTGACCGTAAGCGGGCTGCTGCCCATAATAAGCCGGGCGCCCATAACCCGGCGCCTGTTGGCCGTAACCTTGCGGCACAATCTGCGTCGGCTGTTCCGCATCGGCTTCTTGCTGCACCGGCGCCTGCTGCTGGCGTGCCACCATCGGGTAGCGGCTCGGAATGTGGCCGCTGATCTGCACAGTGGTATTGGCCATGCCTTGCTGCTTCACCAGGCTGAACAGCACCGCCGCATTGGCGGGCGCCAGTCGCACACAGCCGTGCGACACCGCCATGCCGAGATGCGGAACGTCGTTGAAGCCGTGAATGGCGTGGCCGTTGAGGTCGAAGAACATCGAATCCGGCATGAAGGCGTCTTCGTATTCCTTGGAATGGTGATCGGCATCCATGCGGTTGACCTTGAAGACGCCGTTCGGCGTGCCATGGCCGGCGCGGCCGGTGGACACCGGCCAGTCGTAGCGGGTGACGCCGTCGACCGACACCAGCATGTGCTGGGTGGCTTGATTGATGGAAATGACGATGTTGGCGGAAGCCGATGACGCGCAAGGCAGCGCCAGGGCAGCCGCGCAAACCGTGGCGTAGAGTATGTGTTGCAAACGCATTGCTTTTACACCTGCGATGGGAACCGATGGGGATCGGTTGAGTGCCGAGACCAAGAGGTGCGCCCCCTTTGTTAGAAGCCTCGGCCGGCTAAATGGTTCAATTCAAGTGCGTAGTTCGGCGGACTGGCGAAATGGTGAATGAAATGCGGCGGGAAACGTGAATGGTCGGGGCACGGAATTCACGATTCCGTGGCGCTTTCCCGCGGCCCTATCCCGTGTGTCGCCCGCGTAATATTGCGGGCGGAAATGCGGCGGTCGGGCGCTCCGTTCAGGCGCCCGCGATCGGCTCTTCCAGCGGCTGTTTTCCGGCGGCGTGCGTTGCCGCCCGGTACGCGAACACCATGCCGGGCCCGAGCGTCGTGCCCGGTCCCGGATACGACCCGCGCATCATCGAGGCCATGTCGTTGCCGCAGGCATAGAGGCCTGCGATCGGCTGGCCGGCCTGGTCGAGCACGCGGGCGTTCGGGTCCGTGGACAGCCCGGTCGAGACCGCGATATCGGCGGGCCAGATTTGCATGCCGTAATAAGGCGCCGTGGCGATCGGTCCGATGCACGGATTGGGCTTATGCGCATCGTCGCCGTTGAAGCGGTTCAGTTCGGTCTCGCCCTTGCCGAAATCGGTGTCGATGCCGGTTTGCGCGAACCCGTTGTGGCGCGCGACCGTGCGGCGCAGCGCCTCTCCGTCGATGCCGAACGCCGCGGCGAGGCTCTGCAGCGTTTCGGCGCGTTTGAGGTATCCGGCTTGCAGCAGGCGCGACAGATTCCCGGCGCCCGGATAGACGAGACCCAGCCCGTATTTTTTGATGAAGGCCGCGTCGCAAATCAAATAACACGGAATCGACGGCGCGCTCGCGTTGGCGTCGAACATGCCTTCGACAAAGTCGTGATACGACACCGCTTCGTTGACGAAGCGCTCGCCGCGCGCGTTGACGGCGATCAGGCCCGGCTTGGCGCGGTCGAGCAGCAGATGCGGATAGAGCCCCTTGCTGCCGTCGGCGCGCGGCGTGACCGAAGCCGGCGTCCACAATCCGCTGCGGCGGTGCTCCTGCGGCGCGATGCGCGCGCCGAGCTTTTCGCCGATGGCGATGCCGTCGCCCTGGTTGAATTCGCTCGCCATCGAATGCACCGGTGTCGGCCGCGCCATGAAGGCTTCGCGATAGTGCGCGTTGTGGCCGTAGCCGCCGGTCGCCAGCACGATGCCCTTGCGAGCTTTGACGTAAATCTCGCCGTCCGCGGCTGCGATGGTCGCGCCGGCGACGCGCCCGTCACGGCAATCGATGGCGGCGATCTTCGCGTTGAACAGAATCTCGATGCCGCGCCGCTTCAGGCTGTAGAACAGCCGCGCGGTAAGCGCATTGCCCATGGTCAGGCGCGTGCCGCGCGGATAGCGCAGCCGGTCGAGCGCGTAGCGCACGAGCAGCTTGGCCGCGTGCGCGAAATTCGCCAGTGACTTGAAACGGCCGAGCAGCGGCGGGATGTCGGCCTTGGCGATCATCATGCCGCCGAACAGCATGTATTCGGGGATCGGCGGCCGCAGCTTCGCGAAATCCGCGCCAAGGAGCCGGCCGTCGAACGGCTCCGGAATGATCGCACGGCCCGCGACCGCAGCGCCCTTCATATTGCTGCGATAGTCCGGATGCCGCCCGCACGGCAGGAATTTCAGCGCGCTGTTGCGTTCCAGCCAATCGATCGCGGCCGGCCCGGTTTTCAGAAACGCCGTGCGCAGCTCGCGGCCCGACGTGTCGCCAACAAGCGCGTCCAGATAGGTTTCCGCCTGTGCGGCGCTGTCGGAAAAACCCGCGTCGCGGCTCTGATGATTGCCGGGAATCCACAGCGTGCCGGCCGAGGTCGACCCGGTGCCGCCCACCTGTCCGGATTTCTCGCAGACCAGCACCGAAAGCCCCTGCAGGCTCGCCACCAGCGCCGCCGTCATGCCGGCCGGCCCGGCGCCCGCCACCAGGAGATCGACCTCGCGTTGTTGAGTCATTTTGCTACCGCCACCCTGTGCTGATCCGTGACGCAGGCGACTGTCGCGCCTTCAGGGCCGATTTTCCATCCCGGCGTTCGGTATCAGCGGGCAATCTTCGGCAGTGATGCGCGGATGCGCTGCGAAAATTCCGGCTCCGGCGAACTGTCGGCCGCCCCTGCGTCCATGTTGATCAGCGGGCGCCGCCGCAGCGCGTCGAACGGCGCTCAATGCCTTTTGAAATACTGCACCGCGCGCTCGTGCTTCTCGGCGGCGGCGCGCGAGCCGAAGGTGCCGAGATTGCGCCGCTTGCCGGTCTTCGGATTGACCTTGCGCGAGTAGAGCCGGTATTTGCCGGATGACAGCTTGCGGATCATGGACGGGGTCCTTCCGATCGGGTTCTTGCTTGCGGGTTCGTATCTGTCTGATGAATGTCGGGCGCATGGCCGCGGTTCCGTTCGTGCGCCATGGACTGCAGCGCGCCAAAGGGGAACGTGGTGAATAAATCCAAATGCATCGGCATCGGGCTCGCGCTCGGCCTCATCTTCGGCGTCGCGCTGCACAGCTACGGGCTCGGCATCCTCATCGGCCTCGGGATCGGCGGCCTGATCTGTGTGGTTCAGAGAAGGCGAAGCGGCGGAGTGTAGCCATCCGGATTACTTGTCATTCCGGGGCCGCGCGCAGCGCGGAGCCCGGAATCCATATTCGCTGATCCGTGATTATGGATTCCGGACTTGCCGCTCCCGCGGCAATCCGGAATGACGGACCTATCGCGCAAAGCTGCGCTTGGTGATGTCGTCGAACGAATAAGGACATGGCCCCGGAAACGTCGCCTCGTCCAGCCCGGTCTCCTTTGCCGCTTCGATACGCGCGCGCCGATAGGCGCGCGCGATCGCCTCGTTGATGCGCGGCTTCAGGCCGGGATTGTCCGCAAGCACATCGACAATTTCCAAACGCTGCTCCTCGATCGAGAGCACCCAAGACCGTGAGCGCAACGGCGGCTGGTGATCCCATTTCAGCATGTGCAGCATCGCCACGCGCAACGCGCTGACGAGCTTGTTGAATTGCTCGCGGCCCAAAGACTCGATCTCCTCGGCGAGATTGTCGCGGTCGAGCGCGTCATGGCGGCCCTCACGAAGCACCCGCGCCTGCTCGATCGACCAGGAATAAAAGTCGCGCTCGTATTCGGCGCGCACCGGCTCGTCTCCCGGTGCGAGATCGGCGTGGAATTTCTTGGACTGTTCGGCCATGACATTGCCTCTGGCGCGACCATAGCAGATTTGGCGGGATAAATCCCGGTCTCGGAAACGTTTCCCGGGCGCAGCGCAGCACGAAGCGGTGCGCTGCAGACCCGGGATCGTTACACGCGCTGAGCCTACCCAGGTCCCGGATCAGCGGCGCACCGCTTCGCGCTGCACCGCATCCGGGAAACGCGGCGAGACTCTAACCCGCCGCCTTCCCGAACCCCGCGCGCGTCAGGCGCACGACGGCCTGGTCGAGCGCGGCGAGGAAGGCCGAGCGGTCGCGCGGGGAGAACGGCTTCGGGCCGCCGGTGATCTCGCCGGCCGAGCGCAGCGAGTCCAAGAGGTTGCGCGTCGCCAAGGTCATGCCGATCGAATCCGCGGTGAAGCGCTTGCCGTTCGGCGCGATGACCTCGGCGCCCGCCTTGAAGGCGCGGCTCGCCAGCGGCACGTCCGCCGTGATGACGATATCGCCCGTGCGGGCGCGCGCGGCGATCCAGTTGTCGGCCTCGTCCATGCCGGAGCCGACGACGACGCGCTCGATCAGATCACCCATGTCGCGCGGCACCGCGATCGGCGCGTTGCTGACGACGAACACCTTCAGCGCCGTGCCCTTGCCCGCATGGCGCTCGGCGACGCGATACACCTCCTGCTTCACCGGACAGGCATCGGCGTCGATGTAGAGGGTGATGGGCGTCACGCTGCCGATTTGGTTTTTGCGATGGCGCGGCGGACGGCCTTCGGTTCGGCCTTGATGATCTCGATCAAAGTGCGCGCGGCGCCGGACGGCCGCCGCGTGCCAAGCTCCCATTTGCGCACGGTGCCGACACCGGTTCCGATGACGGCGGCAAACTCGCGCTGCGACAGGCCGAGCTTCATGCGCGCCTCGCGCGCATCGGATTCACGCGGAAACACGCGATGCACAACCGCTCCCGTGCGCTTGCCGGCGAAATAGTCGCGCGCCTCCTCAAGGCTCTCGAGAAGGTCGTCGGCCAGCCGCCGCTTCACTTTCTTCGCCATGGTCCCGTGATCTCCTTCACAGCATCGACGAGCTTTTTCTTTTCGCGGGCGCTCAAATCAGCCTTTTCGTTCTTGGCGTAGAGCCCCAGCAGGAGAAGCGGAAAGCCCGTATTGTAGAAATAATAGATCACCCGCGCGCCGCCACGTTTGCCGCGCTCGCCTTGCCCGATGCGAACCTTGCGCAGGCCGCCGGTGCCGGGAATCAGATCGCCACAGGTCGGATCGTAAGCGATGAAATCGACAACCGCGTCCTGCTCTTCGGCAGTCAGTAGGGCATCAGCGCGCCGCCGGTATGCAGCAAATTCAATGACCGATACCGGAGGCCGGCACATGTACTTCTGTACCCCAGCGGGGTACTTTGGTCAATTGCTAATCGGCGGCGGGTTGAGTGCCAGTGAAATCCGCGAATGCACCGCGGCTTACCCTGGATTTCGGTTCACTCAATTCGGGCGCAGCTCGCTGTAATGACAGACGGCGATTGACGGCCCCTGACCGTCATTGCCGGACTTGATCCGGCAATCCATGCGGCCTCTTCGCATGGACCACCGGGTCAAGCCCGATGGTGACGAGAAATGGTGCCTCGCGCGCGTGGCGCTCGGCGACGCGACACGACTCCTGCTTTACCGGACAGGCATCAGCATCGATGTAGAGGGAAATGAAGTTTGTTTTGGATGGTAACTGACCATATGACTTAAGGGACGTGGGCTTGTCGCCTATCTCCCCTTATCGCTGTCTTCGCCAGATAATAGTTTTGGAGCATCGCGCTTTTCAATCGCTTTACGTGCACTCTCTGGAACTATGCTTTCGTAAATATTTTTTACATGTTTTGGCCCTGCGATAGACGTCTCCACGATTACGTTCACCAATCCGAATAACTTACTAGCTATGGTCTTGTTATCTTTGAGATCGATCACGCCCGGATGTACCGCGTTGTTTCCAACCACACGAACAACATCGAGCGCTTGCTGGATGCTTTGTGGAATTGATCGTTGCTCAACAAGATTGCCTATGTCGTCGTTTAAATTAATGCCCTTGCCGCCTAACCGCATAACTATTTTTTGAATACACAGCCGCAATAGCGCAGCGGCCCCCCTAGCCGAGGCGTCGACAATGGAAGCTGCTTCAAGAAAATCTTCTCTCACCTCGTCCGGCATGTCGGCTGCAGGCGTCACTGAATACTTTTGGTGAGGATAAACAAGTTCGTCCGCGACCCAGATTGAATAATGGTTGCAGCTGTAACACTGGCTTGCGTAGACGTTCTCTAATTGCCCCTTGATCCACAAGTTCTGCTCAAGATCTTCGCGAAAGGGCTTTTTCAAAAGTCTCTTCTTGAAATACTCGCCCGTCGAACGTCGGACGTCTGGACCGAAGTCTCGTTCGAGTCTTTCGAGAATTTCCTCGTCCGGCATCCACGGACTACTGTCTTTTTCATATTGATCCAAAAATAATTTGTACCAAGTTTGATGTGCAATTGCCCCGCAACTTGGGCAGCTAAATGAATGCTCACCCAATCCAGGAGCGATTCCTTCCCTGGACATCATATACTCCTGTGGTTGCATCATGTCCGATTAGATGTCGACAAATCTCCAGACGGGCGAAAAACTCACACCCGCTCCACAAAGCTATCCACCACCCGCTTCTCGCCGGCCCGGTCGAACTGGATCGTCAGCTTGTTGCCGTCGATGGCGGTGACGTTGCCGTTGCCGAATTTCTGGTGGAAGACGCGGTCGCCGAGCGTGAAGGCCGAGGTGGTGCCGGTGGATTTGGCGATCAGTTCGCCTTCGATGGTGAGGGGGATGCGCGCCGTGGCGCCGGGATTCCGTGAACCCCCACCCGATCGAGCGTCCGCCTTCGCCCTGCGGGCTTCGGCGGACGGGTTGCTCGATCGCCCTCCGCCCGATCGGGAGAGGGCGGACAGGTCGTCTTCGTCGTCGTCCGCGACGTAGCGCGCGTCATCCTCCGAAAAACCGTCGTCGGATTTCTTTGCCTGCGCGCGCTGCCAGCCCGGCGTGTTGTAGCTTGAGCCGAACGAGGTGGCGCTGTCGAAGCGCGAGGCGCCGTAGCCCGCATAGCCGCCGAAGCCGGGGCCGGCCTGCGACTCGGTGACCTCGACATTGGCCTCCGGCAGCTCGTCGAGAAAGCGCGACGGAATGTTGGTCTGCCACAGGCCGTGCATGCGCCGGTTGGTGGCGAAATAGATCTTGGCGCGGCGTTTCGCGCGGGTGATGCCGACATGCCCGAGCCGGCGCTCTTCCTCGAGGCCGGCGCGGCCCTGGTCGTCGAGCGCGCGCTGGTTGGGAAACACGCCTTCCTCCCAGCCGGGCAGGAACACGGTGTCGAATTCGAGCCCCTTGGCGGCATGCAGCGTCATGATGTTGACGGCGTCGGCGTCGGCGCCTTTCTCGTTGTCCATCACCAGCGAGATGTGTTCGAGAAAGCCGGCCAAGTTCTCGAACTCGTCCATCGAGCGAACGAGCTCTTTCAGGTTCTCCAGGCGGCCGGCGGCGTCGGCGGAGCGGTCCTTCTGCCACATCTCGGTGTAGCCACTCTCGTCGAGGATGATCTCCGCCAATTCAGTGTGCGGCAGCGCATCGCGCTGCTTGCGCCAGCGCTCGAACGAGTCGAGCACGCCGCGCAAGCTCCCGCGCGGCTTCGGTTTCAGCTCGTCGGTCTCCACCATGGCGCGCGCCGCCACGGTCAGCGGCACGCGGCGCTTCCTGGCATGGTCGTGCAGGAGCTGCACGGTGGCGTCGCCCAGGCCGCGCTTCGGCACATTGACGATGCGCTCGAAGGCGAGATCGTCGGCCGGCGAATTGACGACGCGCAGATAGGCGAGGGCGTCGCGGATTTCGGCGCGCTCGTAGAACCGCGGGCCGCCGATGACGCGGTAGTTCAGGCCGAGCGTGACGAAGCGGTCCTCGAATTCGCGCATCTGGAACGAGGCGCGGACGAGAATCGCGATGTCGTTGAGGGCGTGGCCTTCACGCTGGAGCTGCTCGATCTCCTCGCCGATGGCGCGGGCTTCCTCCTCGGAATCCCAGGCGCCGGTGACGGAAACTTTTTCGCCGAGCTCGTCGTCGGTGCGCAGCGTCTTGCCGAGCCGGCCTTCGTTGTGCGCGATCAGGTGCGAGGCGGCGGCCAGGATGTGGCCGGTGGAGCGGTAGTTGCGCTCGAGGCGAATGACGGTGGCGCCGGGGAAGTCGTGCTCGAAGCGCAGGATGTTGTCGACCTCGGCGCCGCGCCAGCCGTAGATCGACTGGTCGTCGTCGCCGACGCAGCAGATGTTTTTGGGGGCTTGCGCCTCCCTCTCCCCGCGTGCGGGGAGAGGGTTGGGGTGAGGGGGCGTAGACGGGGGCTCGGCGCCAGGGGCCATAAGCTCAGGCAGCTCCGGCGCCCCCTCATCCGCCGCGCTTTGCGCGTCGGCTTCTCCCCGCGCGCGGGGAGAAGTGTTTTGCGTCCGCTGCGCCAACAACCGCAGCCACAAATACTGCGCGACGTTGGTGTCCTGATACTCATCGACCAGGATGAATTTGAAGCGCGCCTGATACTGCCGCAGCACTTCGGGCTGCTCGCGGAACAGCCGGATGCATTCGAGCAGCAGATCGCCGAAGTCGCAGGCATTGAGAATCTTCAGCCGCTCCTGGAACGCCTTGTAGAGTTTCAGCCCTTTGCCGTTGGCGAAGGCTGAGGCTTCGCCCGGCGGCACCTGCTCGGGGGTGAGGCCACGGTTCTTCCAGCCGTCGATCAGCATGGCGAGCACGCGCGCCGGCCAGCGTTTGTCGTCGATGTTCTCGGCTTCGAGCAGTTGCTTGAGCAGCCTGATCTGGTCGTCGACATCGAGGATGGTGAAGTCGCTTTTCAGTCCGACCATCTCGGCATGGCGGCGCAGGATTTTCACGCCGATGGAGTGGAAGGTGCCGAGCCACGGCATGCCCTCGACGACGTGGCCGACGATGTCGCCGACGCGGCCCTTCATCTCGCGCGCCGCCTTGTTGGTGAAGGTAACGGCGAGGATTTCACTGGGCCGGGCGCGGCCGGTCGCCAGAATGTGGGCGATGCGCACGGTGAGCACGCGCGTCTTGCCCGTGCCGGCGCCGGCCAGCACCAGCACCGGGCCGTCAAGCGTCTCGACTGCGAGCCGCTGCTCGGCGTTGAGGCCTGCGAGATAGGACGCGCCGCCGCCCGCCGTGGCGCGGGCGCGCGCCGCGATGCCGCCCGGCATAGGGGCGGGCGGTTCGGCAGGCTCGAAGGTGCGCTTTACGGGTTCAGCCACGGGGCGCGGCGCCACTGATTCTCATGGGCGTAAAATGGCACCTGGACGCGGCTTTTACGAGGCTATTTCCCCCGTCATTGCGAGCGAAGCGAAGCAATCCAGCCGGAGCGAGCCGCCCTGGATTGCTTCGTCGCTATCGCTCCTCGCAATGACGGCCGGATAGCGCCTTACTTCATATACTTATCGACCACGATCTTGGCGTCCTGGCGGTCTTTCTTGAGAAAGGCGGCGAAATCGCCGGTCGTGCCGCCCACCGGCTCGAGATAATTCTGCTTGGCGAAGTCGGTGAATTTCTGGCTGTGGAAGATGGTGGCCAATTCGTCGTGCAGCCGTGCGACGATCGGCGCCGGCGTGCCGGTCGGAACCACGACGCCCCAATAGATCGGCCCGCCGGGAAAACCATTCAGGCCGGTTTCCTTGAAGGTCGGCACGTTCGGCATGGCGGCCGCGCGCTGCGACGCGCTCACCGCCAGCACCTTGATCTTGCCGGCCTTGAACTGGCTGACCATGTTGCCGACGCCGATCTTGGCGACGTCGATATCGTCGCCGATCAGCGCGCCGATGACCTCGCTGCCGCCCTTGTAGGGAATCGCCACGAACTTGGTGTGCCAGTATTCGCCGAGCCATTGGCGGAACGCGTCCGTGGTGGTGCGCTCGCCGAGCGTGCCGTAATTGAGCTTGCCGGGCGCCGCCGCTGCCTTGCTGCGCAGCGCGTCGAGCGTGTCGACGCCTGAACGTACCGGCACCATCAGGCCTTCGGTGACATGATACATGTCGATGACCGGCACGAATTCCTTTGCCGGATCGTAAGGCAGGTTCGGCACCGTCAGCGGATTGAACGACATGGTGTCGGGGCTGACCAGGCACAGCGTGTAGCCGTCGGGCGCCGACTTGGCGCACTCGGTGCCGCCCAGCACCATGGCGGCGCCGGGCTTGTTGACGACGACGACGGACTGGCCGAACCGCTGTTGCAGCGCCTGCGCGGTCAGCCGCGCCGCGATATCGGTGACCGAGCCGACCGAGATCGGCACGATCATTTTGATCGCATGGGTCGGATAGCTCTGCGCATGGGCGGATGCCGACAGTGCGAACGCCGCGAGAGCAAACAAAAGTTTTTTCATATCGCCGTCCTTGGTGCTGTTTCCTTGTAGGGGTTTGATTGTCATTCCGGATTGCGGCGAAAGCGGCAAGTCCGGAATCCATACTCACAGGTCAGCGAATATGGATTCCGGGCTCGCCGCTTTCGCGGCGCCCCGGAATGACGGCTATCCGATAACCACTTCGCCGATCAGGCCGGCGTCGTATTGGGTGAAGAAAATCCGGCCGTCGGCCATCGCGGTGATGCAGCGGGCGCCGCTTGCCGGCGTCGGGATGTCGTATTCGCCGCGCACGGTGCCGTCGGGCGCCATGCGGCCGATCTTGTTGACCGCATTGGCGGTGTACCAGAGGTCGCCGTCGGCGCCGACCGCGACGCCGCGCAGCGAGGACTCCGGCGTCGGCACCTTGTGCTCGGTGATACGGCCGTCGCGATCGAGGCGGCCGAGCGCATTGGTCGAGGTCTCGACGAACCAGATCGAGCCGTCCGGATGCGCCGCCATGGCGCGCGGCTGGCTGTCGTGGGAAGGGATCGGAATCTCGCTGACCTTGCCGTCCACGGTGATGCGGCCGATGCGGTTGCCGGCGGCTTCGGAAAACCACAGCGCGCCGTCGCGCACCACGATCGATAAGGGCCGCGCGCCGAACGAAATGCCCTCGCCGAATTCGGTGATCTCGCCCGAAGGCGTGATGCGGCCGATCTTGCTGATCTCGGACTCGGAGAACCACACGTTGCCGTCGGGGCCGAGCGCGATGCCGTCGGGGCCGGCGTAAGGCGAGGGGATGGGGAATTCGGCGATCTCGCCGCGCGGCGTGATGCGGCCGATGCGGTTCGCTGCCTTCTGGCAGAACCACAGATTGCCGTCGCCGCCGGCGATGATGCCGATCGGTGTAGCGGTCTTCGACGACAGCGCGAACTCGGTGAAGGCGGCGCTGTCGGGATCGAAGCGGCCGATCTTGGCGGCGCCGCTTTCGCAGAACCACAGCGCGCCGTCCGGCCCCTCCGCGGCGATGTAGGGCTTGGAGTCGGCGCTCGGAATCTTGTGTTCGCGGATGGTGATCCGTGCAGAGAATTTTGCTGCTGTGCTCATATTCGTTCAGGCCGGTTGAATATCGGTTTGCGAAAAATCATCGCCCTTGAACAAAACCGGCGCTCCGAGCTCTTTGGCGAGCGCGTAGACGAAACAATCACCGTAGTTCAAGGAAGCTTTGGCGCCTCGTCCTCTGCCAAAGCGTTTGAACGCCTCCAATCCGAGACGAGCATGTTCGGGCGTGAGCGATATGATTTCAGCGCCAAGTGATGCAACGATCCGTTCAAACTGGGCGCCGCCGCCGGTTTTGCGAACGCCTTCGCAAACCATGGCGGCCTCCAGCCATGTCGCCGCAGAAATAACCCTTCGTTTGTACGAATGGGCGCGCTCTGTGAGTCCAAGCGCGTCAGCCTCGCCCTTGAAAATCGCCACGAAGACCGACGCGTCGACGACGACCGTGTCGCTGGTCACTTGGGGAGTCCGTGCTCGTCGTAAAGGTCATCATCAGTCAGCATGTTCTCTATCAGTCCCCGCTTGCGAATCTCCGCCTGAATCTTCTGGATTTTGTTCCACATCTTCTCAAACTCGCGGCGGTTTTCCTCTGCGGTGCGGCCCAACCGATCTGTACGTTCTGCCTTCTCGCGCTGCAAACGTTCGCGCAAAGCCGTGCGGACCGCTTCGGTTCGCGACTCTCCAGTCAGTTCAGCGAGTTCGCGCGCGAGCCGGGTGGCCTCGGCATCCTTGATGTTCAACTGCGGAGGGCCCATGGTAGAATTCCATTATGAGCTTCTACCATATGGCTTTGCGGCCGGAAATCAAGGTTTTCGGGTCATCCCGATGCTTCGCCCGGCGCCGTGCGGCGCCGGCAGCTTGTCATGCGCGGCTTTCATCTGCGCGAGCCGCGCCATCACGTTGTCGGGAAAGGCCGAGACCTTCTTCGCCTCCATGGCGACGTTGAGCGCCATGTTTTCGGAGGTGGCCGACAGCCAGCCTTCCTCGGCGTGATGGAGCTGTTCGAAATAGTGTATGCGTTTCTGGTCGAAGCCGAGCAGCTGGAAGGTGACGCGCACCGGCGCATCGACCAATAGCTCGCGCAGATAGCGGACATGGACTTCGGCGGTAAACGTCGAGTGCCTGGTGGTATGGACGTAGCTCAGCCCGAGGCCGAGCACCTCATAGACCTCGTCGACGGCGCGGTCGAACAGCACATTATAATAGGCCATGTTGAGATGGCCGTTATAGTCGATCCAGGCCGGCTCGACCCGCATCACCGAGGAGACGAAGGGGGCGAAAAAGGCGGGTTCAGGGTCGCGGCGGTCGAGCATGCGGCATCCATACCATGCGGAACCGCGGCGATGGAAATGCCGCGCATCCCGGGCGCGCTGCGGCAGCGGTCCTTGACCGCGGCGCCGCGAGCCGCCAGTTTTGGCGGCAAACAAGGAGCCACGATGGTTCTGGCCGAGCCAACGCAGCGCACCGCGCGCGACACCGCAGCGGTGGAGACCGTGATCGCAAAGCTCGCGGCAAGATTCGGCAACCGCCTCGTCACCTCGCAGGCGGTGCGCGAGCAGCACGGCCACACCACCACCTGGCTCGAGAATCAGCCGCCGGACGCGGTGGTGTTTCCGCAGACCACCGAAGACGTCCAGGATGTCGTGCGGCTCGCCGCCGCGCATCGCGTGCCGGTGATCGGCTACGGCACCGGCACCTCGCTCGAAGGCCAGGTCAACGCGCCGCGCGGCGGGGTGTGCCTCGACTTCCGCGACATGAACAAGGTGCTCGCCGTGCACGCCGAGGATCTCGATTGCGTCATCGAGCCCGGCGTTACCCGCAAACAGCTCAACGAGCACCTGCGCGACCAGGGCGTGTTTTTTCCGATCGATCCGGGCGCCGACGCCTCGCTTGGCGGCATGGCGGCGACCCGCGCCTCGGGCACCAACGCGGTGCGCTACGGCACCATGAAGGACAATGTGCTGGCGCTCAAAGTCGTGCTCGCCAGCGGCGAGGTGATGACCACGGCGCGGCGCGCCAAGAAATCCTCGGCCGGCTACGATCTCACCCGCCTGATCGTCGGCTCCGAAGGCACGCTCGGCATCATCACCGAACTCACGCTCCGGCTCGCCGGAATTCCGGAGGCGATCGCTTCGGGCATTTGCCCATTCCCGTCGGTCGAGGCGGCCTGCAATGCCGCCATCCTCACCATCCAGTCCGGCATTCCGGTGGCGCGCATCGAGTTGCTCGACGCGCTGCAAGTGAAGGCGTGCAACCTTTATTCCAAGCTGTCGCTGCCGGAAGTGCCGATGCTGTTTCTGGAATTCCACGGCACCGATGCCGGCGTCGCCGAACAGTCGGAGCGCTTCGGCGAAATCGCCAAGGAGCTGGGCGGCGGTCCGTTCGACTGGGCGACGCGCGCCGAGGACCGCACCCGGCTGTGGCAGGCGCGGCACGACAGTTATTGGTCGATCCGCCAGTTGCGGCCGGGCACCGAGGCGCTGTCGTCGGATGTGTGCGTGCCGATCTCGCGGCTTGCCGAATGCGTCACCGAAACTCAGCGCGATGCCGAGCAGAGCGGCTTCATCGCGCCGATGGTCGGCCACGTCGGCGACGGCAATTTCCACATGCTGCTCCTGGTCGACAACAAGGATCGCGCCGAGGTCAAGCGCGCCGAGGATCTGCTCGCGCGGCTGGTCGAGCGCGCGCTCGCCATGGACGGCACCTGCACCGGCGAGCACGGCGTCGGTCAGGGCAAGATGAAATATCTTCCGGCCGAGCACGGCGCGCCGGCGCTCGCGGCGATGCGCGCGATCAAACAGGCGCTCGATCCGCTCGACATCCTCAATCCGGGCAAGATCCTCGCGCCTGGTTAGCGGCCACTTGCAGCGGATGCTCTAGCGAACCGGACCTATAAGGTCCGTCCGCCCTCAGTCCGAATTGCAATCCAACTCCAGGCCGTCACAGCCCGGCTGCCGCCTGAAATACAGCTCGCCAAATCGATTGAACGTTTCCTTGATGGCGAGGCCGCCGTTGGTGTGGCTCATGTTGTGATAGACGATCAGGTTATGCAGCGCTTCGGGCCGCCCGGTCGCCGACACCAAAATCGGCAACACCTTGCAGAGCGGCATGATCAGCGGCACGGCGGCGCCGGCGACGCAGGGATCGCCGGCATCCATTGTTTCGAACGTGATCGGACACGAACTGTTCGGCGCCGTCAGCGATGCCGGCAGCGCCGTGCCCACCGGGCCGGCGATGCAGGGCTCGGCGGTCGGCGCCAGGCTGCTCGGGCCGACAAAGATATTCCTCGTGCGAAGGTCGCCGGCGACCTGAACCGGCTCGTCGAGCAGGACGGGGTTGAGGAGACCAGGTGAGAGCGGCGCCTGGCTATCGACGTCGCCGTGAAAGATCACGATCGGCATCGTCTTGAACCGCTCGATGGCCACATCGCCGCGCGAGGCGAAATAGTGTTCGGAGCGCCAGTTGTATCCCATCACATGGGCGGCGTCGGGCAGGTAGACCGAGACGCCGGGCTGGTAGGCGCCTGCGGCGATGGCGGCCTGGATCGCGGCGTTCGGACCGGAGAGGTGGCTCAGCACATTGAGATAGTTCAGGCGCAGGTCGGTGAAGCCTTCGATCACGGAGAACGCCTTGACGGGCGCGCCCTGCTCGACGGCGCGATAGGTGATACAGCCGCCGTGCGAGTAGCCGTACATCAACAGCTCGCCATTCGGATTGATCGCGACCTTCTCGGCCGTGCTGCCAAGCGTGACGGCGTGGGCATGTTTGACGAGCAGATCGGTCAGCGCCATCACATCGGTCACTTCCCCCATGCAGAACTCGACATTGCCGTCGGACTTCCACGGCTGCGCCGGCGTTGGAAAGCTGGGATTCTGCGAGGTGATGACCACGCTCTCGCCGCGATACGCGGACGTGGCGAACACCCAGCCGCGCTTGGCCCAGTCGAGACACTGGCCCAGACTGTCGGGCACCGGAATCGGCAGGCCGTTGGGGCCGAGGACGGGTTGACCGTTGGCGCCGAGCAGGACGGGCTGCGCGGTCCAGCCTGACGCCGTCACGACGCCGTTGAGATTGCCGCCATCGCCGCTGCCGGTGCCGCCGTGGTTGTAGATGACGACGGGATACGGTCCGCCGGTGGTCGGCGAGCAGATAAGCGCATAAACTTTCAGTCCGTTCTCGACCGTGTAGGAGCCGACGCTCCAGGCGACCGGAGAATAGAGCTTCGAGTGGGAGTCGGAGATCATTCCCTGGACCTGCACCCACTTCGTCTCGGGGCCGCTGCCGACGCCGTTGGTATCGAACAGCACGGTCGAGGTGCCGTCCGCAAAGCGGGCGGCTGCGGTTTGCGGATCGTCATGGGAGGCCTTCGCGGCGGCGCGGGCGGCGGCGCTGAAGGTGCGGAGCGTCTCGTTGCCCGCGGTGGCGATCAGTTCCAGATGCCCCTGGCTCGTCGCCACGTCGGCAACGATTGTCTGCGGCGCCCAGTAGTTCGACGCCATCACGCCGGCGTCGAAGGTCCATCGATAAGCGGTGTAGTGTTTGCCGGACGGCGTCGTGTGCGGCGTGCCGGAGGTCGCCGCGGTCGCCGTGCCCAGCATGACGACCTGGCCGGTGTTCTGATCGACGGCCTCGACGGTGATCGTTTGGCCGGCGGTTTCGACGTATCCCGACAGCTTTACGGCATTTGCAGGATTGCCGACGGTTCGGCTCGACGGGCTGGTCACGGCTCCTGCCGCCAGCGCGGGCAGGCAGGATGCGGCGACGGATACGAGTGAGCTGACCAAGAGGGTGAAGAGGAGGCGGATGCTGTGCATGCGAAATCCCTTCCCTGCTAAGCTGTGAATGCGATCGCGTTCCCCGATGTTGCCGGCAAAGTCTGGCGCTTAAGTCTTGGCGTCAAAGTCTTGGCGCCTAGCAAGTCTTGGCGCCTAAGTCAGTCCGCGCAATTAAACCAGGGAACCGCGCCAGGCGAAATAGGCTCGCGAGGCCATGTCTGCGCCGCGCAGTCCGGTTGGCGCGTTGATAAACCGCGCGGCGGGGAACGGTTTTGCCGTGTCGCGTATTGATCTCAAGTCGCGGTCAGCGTGGCCGCCGGGGCGGAGCGAGGCGATAGAGCGAATGTGGAATCCGTGGTTTGCGCTGTCGATGCGCAACGCTTGCCTGGTCTGGGAAGCGCAAGGCGTCATGGCGCTTCGCCTCATGCGATTGGGGTTGGGTGGCGCCAAGGCACAGTCCGAGGCCACCAGAATGGTCAGCGAGAAATTCGCCGCGCTGGGCGAGGCGCAAGCTGTCATCGCGGCCGGCGCGATAAGGGGCCAGTCCGGCCACCGCGTGGCCAACAAGGTTGTCAGCGTCTACCGCAAGCGCGTCCGTGGCAACCGGCGCCGGCTCGCCAAAAAGCGCTCCTGAAACCGAAGGATCGCGCGCAGAGCGGCGCACCCGAACAGAAGACGCCGTCACCGGCAATTCCCATATGCGTTGACCGCTCGAACGCAGTGCGTCGATACTCACGCGCGTCATGCCCATGCTCCACGGACGCCGTGGCGGAGAACCGCGATGTTGAATGCCTATCCGAGCGCCGTTGCCGAAGGCGCTCCGCTTTCGGGCCGGGACCTCGCTGACCGCACCTGGGTCGACCTTGTCTCGCCGACGGAAGCGGAACGACAAGCCTTCGAGCGCGCCAGCGGCCTGAGCGTGCCGAGCGAGAACGACCTTGGCGAGATCGAGGCGACCAGCCGGCTGAAGATCAAGAATGACGCGCTGTACATGACCGCGCCGCTGATCTTTGCCGCGGGAAACGAGCCGTGCCTTCCGACGCCGGTCGGCTTCGTGCTGTCCAGACGGCTGCTGATGACCGTGCGGGTGGCCGCATCGGCCGCGTTCGACACCGTGGCGAAGGAGACGGGCGCCGCGGCGAAATCCGATCCGGCCGCCGTCTTCGTGCGCCTGCTCGAGGAACAGATCGATCACCTTGCCGACCTTCTGGAGCAGGCCAGCCGCGATCTTGATGACGCCTCGCACGCCATCTTTCGGCCGGAGCGTCGCAAGCGGCTGTCGCACGAATCCGCGCAGCTGCGCCGCTTGCTGATCTCGACCGGCCGCACCAGCGAGCGCATGGCGCGGATCCACTACACGCTGGTGTGTCTCGACCGCATGGCGAAATTCACGATCGACCGCGCCAACGACTGGCTCAAGCCCGATATGGCGGCGCGGCTGCAATCGATCGGTTCGGATGCCGCTTCGCTGGTGAATTATTCCGAAGGCATGGTCAACCGCGTGCAGCTCCTGCAGGACGCGGCGGTCGGGATCATCAACATCGATCAGAACGACGTCATCAAGGTTTTGACCATCGCCTCGGTGGTCGGCATTCCGCCGGTGCTGGTTGCCGGAATCTACGGCATGAATTTCAAGAACATTCACGAGTATGACTGGGCGTGGGGCTATCAATGGAGCCTGGCGCTGATCGTGATCTCCGCGCTCTTGCCGCTCATCTGGTTCAAGTGGAAGAACTGGATGTGAACGCGCGCAGGGTGGGCAAAGGCGCGGAGCGCCGTGCCCACGCGTTCTGATAAACGGCAAAAATCCGCGTGGGTTTCGCGGAGCCTGTCATCGGGCCGGCCACTTCGGGCCGGACCCGTTGGCTCAGCCCATCAGATTCAATTCCTCACCCTGAGGCGCTCGGCGCGCAGCGCTGAGCCTCGAAGGGCGAGGCCCCAGCGCCTCAGCGCCTCAGCGCTCATGAAGCTCGTCGCGCGTCCAGCGGCGCCGAGCCCAGGAGTGTCCCGGCCTGGTGCGCCGCTTGTTCGCTTTTGCAAAAGGCGTCACCATGAATGCCCAAACATGGCGCCGGAATTGCCAAGAAAAGACAGCCAATCGGGAGGGCAAGCACGTGGGTAGCTCGTTGGGCGGCGTGTATAAAACGTTTAGTCTCGCCGTTGTCGTCATTGCCGCTGTCGTGATTGCCGCCGTGTCATCGTCGGCGAGCGACGCGCAGGTGTTGATGCAGCGCGATGTGTCGCTGCGCATGGCGCTGACGATCGCCGAAACCGCGATCGCCGAATGCGCGAAAAGCGGCAATGACGTCTCGGTGGCGGTGGTCGACCGCGCCGGCCGATTGCGGGTGTTTTTGCAGGGCGACAAGGCCGCGCCGCACAATATCGAACTCGCCCAGCGCAAGGCCTACACGGCGCGCACCTTTGGCCGCACCTCGGCGGAGTGGGCGGCGCGCACCACAGCCGGGTCGGAGCTCGCCGCCCAGCGAAAACTCGAACACGTGATCGCCTTGCGGGGCGGTGTGCCGATCAAGCTCGGCGGCGAGACCATTGGCGCGGTCGGCGTCAGTGGCTCGACGTCCACGGGCGACGAGGCTTGCGCCATGGCGGGTGTCGCAAAGGTTGCCGACGAATTGAAATAGCGGATCGGCCTGACGTGATTCCTCACCCTGAGGCGCTCGGCGCACAGCGCCGAGCCTCGAAGGGCGAGGCCCCTTGCGTTAAGCGCGCAGGATGGGTTGAACGACGTGAAACCCATCATCGGGCGGCAAGGCTGCATGATGGGTTTCGCGGAGCCTGTCATCGGGCCGGCCACTTCGGGCCGGACCCGTTGGCTCAACCCATCCTGCAGACCGGCCCAATCGAAGGCGATGCGACATGACGGATGAACGCACCTCGGCCTCCTGCCGCTGCGGCAAGGTCGCGCTAAAGCTCGCCGGCGCTCCGATTTTCCGGGCCATCTGTTATTGCACGAGTTGCCAGGAGGCGGGCCGCCGGCATCAGGCGGCGCCCGGCGCCGATCCTGTCGTCGCCGCGGATGGCGGCACCGACTACGTGCTCTATCGCAAGGATCGCGTCCGCTGCATCAAGGGCGGCGACCTTCTCGAGGAGCGGCGGCTGAAACCGGCTTCGTCGACGCGGCGCATGGTCGCGTGCTGCTGCAACACCGCGATGCTTGCCGACTTCACCAAGGGCCACTGGCTCTCGCTCTATCGCGGCCGCCTTGCCGGCGACATCGCGCCGCCGGCGATGCGGATGATGACGGCCGAACGGCCCGCGGGCGTGACCTTGCCGGACGACATGGCCAACTATCCGGGCTACTCCGGGAGGTTCATGCTGAAGCTGATCTTGGCGTGGATCGCGATGGGGTTCAGGCGGCCGGTGGTCGATGGGGTGCCGTGAGGGCGTAGACCGGATTGAGCGGAGCAAAATCCGGAATCTTGGTGTAGCCTCGCCTCGATGCACGATGGCGGCAGATTAGGCCTTCAACTAATCCGCCCTACGTGCTGACTAGCCCGAGGCCAACGAGCATCGCGCTTGCAGGATTTCGCCCGGTTGCGCTTATTGGATCGGGGGTTCTTGCGGCAATTTTCCTCTTAATGACTTAGAAAAAAATCAACATCCGATTGGGAACCATTGCTATGATAATAGGATGCGCGCGACAGTCGTTGACATATTTTGCGGGATTGGCGGCCTCAGCTATGGCTTCAAGGCGGAAGGTTTTGACGTCGCAGCGGGTATCGATATCGATTCGACGTGCCGTTTCGCCTACGAGACAAACTTGAATGCCGAGTTCATTTCCGATGACATAAAAAAAATTACTGGACCTAAGATCAACCGGCTCTTCGGGGCAAAAGATCGGCCCCGCGTTCTAATCGGATGCGCCCCCTGTGCCCCCTTTTCGATCTACGTAGGCAGATACAAAAAAGCAAACAGGCGAAATCGCCAATGGTCGCTACTCGACGAATTCCTGCGCATCATCAAGACTGCGACGCCCGATGTTGTTTCAATGGAGAACGTTCCGCGACTCGCTCGGCACAAAATATTTTTCCGATTCGTTCGAACATTGGAGAAAAAAGGCTATAATGTCGCCTACGCAAAGCTGCGCGCTGATCATTATGGCGTTCCGCAACGGCGCACGCGCCTGGTGTTGATTGCTTCCAGGCTCGGGGAAGTTAGTTTGCCTCGGCCGACTCATCTGAATAGGCCTGTGACTGTGCGGAACGCGATAGGAAAATTGCCCGTCATTAGGGCTGGGAAACCGTCAAAGCGCGACCGCTTGCACGTGACACGAAATTTAACGCCTCGGAATCTAAAGCGCCTTCGATCGACGAGAGAAGGTGGAAGCTGGCGCGATTGGGCCGATGATCTGCAACTTGATTGCCACAAAAAGAAAAAAGGAAGATCATTCCGCAGCGTATACGGTCGAATGGTCTGGGACGCTCCATCCCCAGTAATTACAACCCAGTGTCTGGGAATTGGAAACGGTCGCTTTGGACATCCCGACCAAGATCGAGCGATTTCTATTCGTGAGGCGTCCTTATTGCAGTCGTTTCCGAGGACATTTCGTTTTTTGCCGACCGGCGAATCGGTGAACGGCGTGATGCTCGCTCGACAGATAGGAAACGCAGTCCCTGTCAGACTTAGCCAAGCGATTGCGCGAGCTATTAAGCAGCACTTGCGCGAGTTTTGGACATCAAACGGCGCTTCGCGCGGACACGACATGAAACCGAACTAGCGGCCGTCTCAGCATCTTTTATTATATCGCTGGCCCAGAGACGAATCACAGACCAACCATTTCTACGTAATTTTCTTGTCTGCCGAGCATCTCGGTCGATGTTTCTAAGAATCTTGTCAAACCAAAAAGTGCCAGGCGTGTTTCTCACGCTTTTCTTGAGTGCCTTCCGGCCGGACTCTAGTGCGATCCTTCCATGCCAAAAGTCGCCATCCACAAAGATCGCGATGCGGTACCGCTCTATCAATATGTCTGGCGTACACCCGAAAACCGGCGCGTGCGTCACGAACAAAATTCCCGCTTTAAATAGGGCATTTTGCATTAGTAATTCAGCGGCGGTATTCGCTCGACGAACTTTTCTCATCCGCAATGAGATATGAGCGGGCACGTTAGTGCGCAGCGAAAAGCTCATAGAGCGTTTATTACATACGCCGGTGAGTCTTCTGGGAGGACCAAGGTCGGGTACCAAGCGCGCGGATTCGCCGATCCGCCATAGTGCAACAGCGCCAACGCAGGCACCTCGGGTGAGGCGGCTCTGACAACCCGAATGTCTTCTCCGCCTAGTCGGCCCCGCGACCAGCCTCTGGCAGGTATCGGCTCATCCTGCAATCCGCGCACATAAACAATCGCATTTCCGGCATAATCTTCTCGATACAATTCGACGAGGGCCAGGATATCATCTACAGTCCACCTGCCAGGGTCATCACCTCGAATGGGTACTGTCGCGATGAGGTCCATCATAATTGTCAACGGAATTTGAGTCGGCCGCCGTTCGCGCGCGGCATCTTCAAGAGGAACGCCGACCCCCTCCAAAACTTGTTTTATGCGGGCTGAAGTCTGGACACTCTCGACCAGATACCACGGGAAGAGTTGATCTAATCCCGGACCAATAACGCGGAGCGCAGAGGGCTCTAAGGCGTTTGGTCTAGTTACCCTAGTCCCGGGGGCAATACGGATTAGAATATTTTCGCCGACACTTTGTCGACGCAGAAGTTCGCGTAGTGCCTCTTCGGATTCATGAATTCCCTTAAATCGGCTTGCGACCCGACGCGGCATGTAGGCGCGCGTATATGGCATCAGTCCTTCCCGATAGCCATACATGCGAGCATGCTGCCACATCGTATCCATCTGCGATACCTGCGCCTCACGTACGTAGTACGTAACAAGCAAATCATCTATCGTGAGGCCGCGGCCAAGTATGTTACCGCCCACCAAAAAATTAAGACGCGGACCGTATCGCCGCACTTCATTTTCGGAATTGATACGAATTACTTCAGCTTGTCGGATTGCTTCTGGCAGTATTGCGGCAATGTCAACCAGGTCTGGCGCACGTGGGTTGGTGCGGCGAAGCTCCTCGTATGCTGAGGCTAACCTAGCGATTACCTCATTGTTGCCGGCGCGAAGCAGGCGTCTGAGTTCGTTAAGGTGCCTATCTATATGGCTCGCGACGACCGTGTGCTGATTTATGTTCCAACTGGGGTGGGAAAGATGCTTGTAGCCCTCTGTCGGCCAAGTGTTGTTGTCAGCGAGAGCCTTCGCTGCGGCAGCTACCACGAAAAAATCAATCGACGCTGCCAAACCTGGGGGAATGGCCCGAAGATTAAGCGCTCGGCCTTCATTATTCGGCACTAATACTACGGGTGCATCGGGCGCGTCAGCATCCGGATCAAATTCGCCAAAGAACACCCGGCCGCCGCAGTAACCTTCGCCGGCCTCCAGAAGAAACGTAGTGTTCGGCCGGGTTCGAGCGTCGGTGCGCTGCAGGAGCAAAACGTATGGAGTCGCGGTGACTTGAACATAAAGGCTGTGAGGGAAAACCTCGTTTACGGACTGGCCCTCTTCGCCCGGGCGAATGTTTTCGATCACGCGGCGATAAATCGTACTCGGATAAAGCGGCGCATTCGGGCGTCCGCTTGCCCGCGCGGCTTGCGTTGTATCGGGCGTAGCCGCGTCCGCTTCGTCATCGAATATCAGTGCAGGGTAGAGGGACGCCTCGATTTGTTGTAGGAAATTTATTACGCGCGGCAGATGGAAGGCATTTTTTGGACAGACAAAGACCAGTCCGTCGTCGGCTATGTCTTGCCGGATTTCATCTTCCTGGCCCTCCCACTCATATGTTTCATCTCGTCCGGCGGAAAACACTCGCGGGCCATCGAGCGCCCTGAAGCGATCCGCCGTCTGCTGCACGAGAACCACATTGTCTGCTGTCAAAACGACAATAATGCGAAAATGATTGTCGAGTGCGAGAGCCGCCGTCAAAATCATGGCGGCCGTCTTACCGCTTTGAATGCGACCATAAAGTAGAGCGGTCGGCGGGCGGTCGCCAAGAATCGCTGCATCTGACGCTCTGCCGCTACCGCCGATGCCCACCTCACCCTCAGCGATTTCGGCTTCATATGTGTTAGCTAATAGCTCTGCGAATCGGCCCGCTTGTGCCAGAGCTGCCACCGCTGCCTCTTGAGTAATCGGCCGTGCGCGCAGCCCCCGTATCAGGTTCTCACGCGTGCCCCGTGTAACCGGTCCATTCCTGTCAATGGGCATCGAAGAATCACTCGCCAGATGGTTGTGTCACAATCCCACACTTTCGAGCTGTGAGTCCACCGATAACACCTGCATCCTACGCAGGGCGTAGGATGGGTTGAATAATGTGAAACCCATGATCGATGGGGAGGCTGCATGATGGGTTTTGCTGACGCTCAACCCTTCCGATGTGCTAGAAAACTTGTATATTACTCGCATAGATAGTGATTGTTGTGGCCGCTCGAAATCGCGAATAAGCACCGTGAGGGCAATCTGTGCGGTCGAGGCACGGCAGCATCGCGAGAGTGTAATCCAAGGGGAGTCGGCGTAATGCGCAGGCGAAGGTGCCTCCCGGATTCTTGGGTCAATGGTCGCCGCTGCCAGCGCAGGCCTGCGGGGTGTTTAGGATAGAGAGGGACGGCTATTTCGGGATGGCCGATAGCGAAGGCTACAAATGTACGCTGAGACGAATAACCACGCTGGGGACGAATCAAGTGCTCAAAGGCGAGTTTGTATGTCGCGGAGAGAGTAACTCATCGGCTTCGGAGACGGCAATATTCAGTATGCGTGATTTTGAGGGCAGCGAATTGATGGTCGTCACGGAGGAGACAAAGCGTGCTGTTGATGTTCTTGTTTTACGACAAATAGGCGGGTCACGGGCTGACTTTGTAAATCAGCCCGTAGCATGGGTTGAACGAAGTGAAACCCATCATCGGGCATGGAAGGCTGCAAGATGGGTTTCGCCGCCGCTCAACTCATCCTGCACGTCGGCACAATTTGAAAATGCCCGTACTCTCCGCATCTTAGGTGCGAATCAAGCAGATCAAGGCGGCGTGCCACAATTGCGGCACCGAGAACCAAACAAACAACGCGAGATGATTCGTTGTTGTATCAATGAGATAGCGCTGGCTCGCGGAATTTCTTGAATCCACCCCGCCCGCCGAACTAAAAGAGCCTCATCTCGCCTTTCGAAGGGACGTTCTTCGCGAGGACACTCCTTGGGACGGGGCGAGCGCGGTGCCCGCGGGCGGATTTGTAACCCGCTCCCGGGCGGCATCGGGCATCATCCTGCCGGTACAACGACCGGCATGCGAGGTGCTCGCTGTACGGGGACAGTCGTTCGTTTTTCCGGCGCGGGTAACGCCTGCGAGTGGTGCATGATCTTGCCGGAAAACCGGCATCCACTTTTCCGGATCATGCATGGCGAAGCGCGAGGTCTCCGCCTCCCGGTTGAGGCGGCCGTACAGGACTAAACGCCCCGGACTGCTCTCCCGAAGCATGGCCTGGTGCCGGGCCCTGGGGACCAGCTGTCTCCCTGGCCAGAGCCGCAGTGGGACGCCGAGAGGCGAGCTGCCCCCTCCCTATCCCTCCCCCGCGAGCGGGGGAGGGTCAGGGTGGGGGCAGCCCCGTGCCCGCAAGGCGCGGGTCAGACGACGCGTCTCTCGGCGTTCCGCTTCCCCTTTTGTTTGCGGCCTGGGTGGGCACAGGGAAAAACCCAGGAATGGCGCAAGGGGGAAGGCGT
>Ga0265339_10000293_pt1 | contig 40587 bp, 40 predicted proteins | sample 4CB219metaG_FD_202085 | JGI IMG/M metagenome (GOLD analysis project Ga0265339, IMG submission 202085) | Rhizosphere microbial communities from Carex aquatilis grown in University of Washington, Seatle, WA, United States - 4-CB2-19 metaG | ecosystem: Host-associated > Plants > Roots >... | reverse complement strand
GGTCCGCTGTTCCCGGTCATCGCCATGGAATTGCTTTTGTGCTGGCCGCAAGTCAAGGCGTGTTGCCGCGCGTCTGCCGTGCGGGCAAAATGGAAAGCAAGTCTTTCCAAGGGATTGCCGGGTGAGCCTTGCTCTTGAAATGTTTGCCGTCGCGCCGGCCACCGGCGCGTCGGGGCTTTCTCCCGGCCAGCGCGCGCTGCTGGTGGGCAAGGCGCGCTGGATTCGCGCGGTCTACGAGGCCGGGCTACCGGTCGTGCCGACCATCCTCGTCACCCGCGCGGCCTGGCAGGCGCTCGTCGCCGAACGCCGCGAACGCGAAAGCCGGCTCCGTGCGCATTGGGTCGCAACTCTCTTCCGGCTGGTGGGGCGCGATGGCACGCCGCCGCCGCTGGCCGTGCGCACTTCGACCGATGCGATGGTGCCCGGCCTGATGCCGGCGCGCCTCGGGATCGCCGCGCCAGCGCGGGAGGAGGAGGCGGTCGATCCCGGCCGGCCACTCGGGAGGGCGCTCGCGGATGCCTTCGCCTCGATGGACCAGGCCGAGGGCGTCGTTCTCGTCCAGGCGTTCACTCCGGGCGAGACGGTGGTGTTCTATTCGCGCGACCCGGCGACCGGCGCGATGGGGCCGGTGGCGTTGCCCGGCGCGGCGAGCCCGCAACCGGGCGAGGCCGGCCAGCTCGCCGAACTCCTCGATCGCGCTGCCGGCCGCCATATGCTGATCGCGTCCATTGCCGGGCCGGGCCAGAGGCTGCGTTTTCTCTCCGCCCGTCCAGCGCAGGCGAGTCCGGCCGCCGAGCTGGAGGCTGCGACCGACCGCGTCGCGCGCGGTTTCTGGACCGAGCGGCAGGCGGTCGCGAGCGTCGCGCCCGACCGGCTGCAGGCGCTGCTGCATCCGAGCCTGCGCGCCACCCACGGCGCGACGCCTATCGCCACCGGCCTCGGTGTGTCACCGGGCGCCGCCACCGGCTACATCGTCTTCACCGCCGAGGACGCCGCCCGCTACAAGGCCCGCGGCCGCCACTGCATCCTCGTCGTCAACGAGACCGGACCCGCCGACATCGACGGCATGCGGGCCGCGACCGGCATCCTGACTGCGCGCGGCGGCATGACCAGCCACGCCGGCGTCATCGCGCGGATCACCGGCAAGCCCTGCGTCGCGGGCGTGCGCACGCTGTCGGTCGATGCCGCTGACATGTCCTGCCGCATCGGCGAACAGAAGCTGCGCGCCGGCGACCGCATCTCGATCGACGGTAATGACGGCAGCGTCTATCTCGGCGTGTTGCCGCTGAGCCGCCCGCGCATCGGCGGCGCGCTCGGCGAAGTGCTCGGCTGGTCGGACGCCTCGCGCACCATCGAGGTCCGGGCGAACGCCGAGACCGTCGAAGCGGCGACCACCGCGCTCAGCTTCGGCGCTCAAGGTATCGGCCTTGCCCGATCCGAGCACATGTTCTTTTCGCGCGAGCGCATGGTCGCCCTCCGCCGGCTGATCCTCAGCGAGGACGAGGACGACCGCCGCGCCGCCCTCAATGGTCTCGTCGATTTCCAGACCGGGGATTATTCGGCGATCTTTTCGACCATGCGCGGCCGGCCGGTGACCGTGCGCCTGTTCGATCCGCCGCTGCACGAGTTCCTGCCACGGACCGACGAGGACATCGACGAAACGGCGCGTTCGCTCGGGCTCGAATTGCGCGCCCTGAAGCTTCGGCTCGAGCGCATCTCTGAGATCAATCCGATGCTCGGCCACCGCGGTGTGCGCCTCGCGGTGACCTATCCCGAAATCCTCGAAATGCAGGTCCAGGCGATGCTGTCGGGGGTCCGCGTTGCAATGGGCAATGGCGATGAGCCCGTTGCGCTCGAGATCATGGTGCCGTTCGTGTCGACTGCCCATGAGGTGACCTGGGTGCGCGAGCGCGTGCTGGAGCTGGTCGATGCCGCGGGCCTGCCGCCGGTCGCGCGCAGCAGGTTCGCCTTCGGTACCATGATCGAGCTGCCCCGCGCCGCGCTGCGCGCCGCCGACATCGCGCGCCACGTCGATTTCTTCTCCTTCGGCACCAACGACCTGACGCAGACCACCTACGGCATCTCGCGCGACGACGCTCCGGCGTTCCTCGCCGCCTATCAGCGCAAGGGGCTTTACGAGCTCGATCCGTTCGTGACCGTCGACCAGAAGGGTGTCGGCGAGCTGATCGCCACCGCCATCGCCCGAGGCCGCGCCGCCAATCCGGCGCTCAAGATCGGTATCTGCGGCGAACACGCGGGGGATCCGGCCTCGCTGCGCTTCTTTGCCGGCCTGGGCGTCGACTACGTCAGCTGCTCGCCCTATTCGGTGCCGGTGGCACGGCTGGCGCTGGCGCAGGCAGAGTAGGCCAGTCGGACGCGCAGTCGGGTCCCTTCTCCCCTTGAGGGAGAAGGTGGATCGGCCGAAGGCCGAGACGGATGAGGGGTTCTCTCGGATATCGCGGATGTGGAGCCAACCCCTCATCCGCCCTTCGGGCAACTTCTCCCTCAAGGGGAGAAGGCAATGGAACCGCGGCCTCGCAGCGGGAAACTCCGGCATTTGCCACGCCCGAATTAACCACGCCGCCAAGCCTAGGCCCGCGATCTCCCGGGGCTTTACCCGACGATAACCCTAATCCCGCATCATCGGCACTGTCGGCATTTTAGCAACATTGCCGGCGCGTGCTGTCGTTGTGGCGTTGCGTGAGTTGGCGGGCGTTTGACCGGACTTTCGATCAATTACTGGGCCCGTCCTGGCCACAGCATGGCGGGCGTCTTCGCCTCGCTGATGCTGTCGGTCCTCGCCTGGCCGGTGCTCGTCACCCCCGCGCACAGCCCCGCCAGCGCGGAGCCGGTGACGGCCGTCAGGCTGGTGCAGGCCCCAGCCGCCCGATTGAGCTTCGTCGGCGATCAGCCGGTCATCGTCGGCACCGTCGCCGATCTCTTCACCACCGGCAGCTTCGAGGGCCCGAACGAAGCCGAAAAGACCAATCGCGCCCGCCCGACTCCGGACGGCGTCACGGTGTCGGCGAGCTTCGATGCGATACGCGACAAGCTCGCGGCGATCCGCGACGGCAACGGCAATCTGCCGGCAGTCATCCCGCCGGTCGAGGTCGCGAGCCTCGGTGCCGCACCCGACAGCGCCGCGCTCGGCGCCATCGACGAAGTGGTGCCGATGTCCGCCCCCATGCCGCTGATGCCCACCAACAGCCTCGCCTACGCGCGCGAGACGACGCCCGCGACGGCCTTCGACCTGACGGTCAACAAATATGGCGGCCCCGTCACCAAGAAGGACATCTGGTGCATGGCCGAGGCGATCTATTTCGAATCCCGCGGCGAATCCTATCGCGGCCAGATCGCGGTGGGGCAGGTGGTCATGAACCGCGTCGCGCACCCGCTCTATCCCAAGGACATCTGCGACGTGGTGTTCCAGAACCAGCAGATGCGCAATGCCTGCCAGTTCTCTTTCGCCTGTGACGGCATTCCCGAGATCATCGATGACCAGGTTGCCTGGAAGCAGGCCAACGACATCGCCAAGGGGGTGATCGCCGGCACGTTGTACCTGCCCGAGATCGGCCGGGCGACGCACTACCACGCCGTCTATGTCTATCCGGATTGGGCCCCGCAGCTCAAACGTGTGGCCAAGATCGGCAACCACATCTTCTATGAATTCAAGAACGTCGCGTGACGCCTTGATTCAGTGCCGCAGCGCCCTCAGGCGTTGCCGGCGGTCTTGGGCCCGAAGATGAAATAGGTGATCGAGCCCGAGGTGACGCTGGTCCAGCCCAGTTCGCTGTCACCGACCGGCGCCGCCCAGCCGCGATAGCTCTGCCGGATCGGGTCGACGTCGATACCCGGATATTTGATGTAGGGCGAAGCGAGCCCGTCGCTCGAATAGGTGCCGCTGGCTGTGGTGATTACCGTCACGAAGCTGCGGTGACCGTGTACAATCTTGCTGATCGTGCTCGTATGTTCGACGTCGGTCGAAACGCCGGGCCCGACGACGACCGCAAATTTCCTCAGCGTCCGCGGATCGAACGCCGGCGGCTGGGGAAAGAGATCCGAAAAGCTTGCGGCGGGAGCCTTGGCGGGTTCCTCGGCCGAAGCATTCTGGAGGAACATCAGGCCCGCAAGGCCCCCGGCGATCAGCGTGCCGACGGCGCCGCCGATGGCGATAATGCGGAGCGTGCTGGCCATGGGTCTCCCCCGGATGCGAAGGTCGCGTTAACCCTGCATCAACCATAACCGCGCAGCCAGCGTCAAAACGGAACGGGCGTTTACCTTAACTTTACGATGTCCGGTGGAGTTCGGCCGCGAGCCAGGTGACCGCGCGGGCGAATCGCTCCTGCGCCTCGCCGGTCGGCCACGGCCGGATCAACTCGCTGAAGCCGTCGAGATCGAAGGCGGCAAGGCTGGGTTCGCCGAAGAATTTTCGCGCCTCCTCGACCGAGAAGCCAGCGAGGTGCACGGCTTCGTGGAAGGCGGCTTCCCTGTCGGCTTTCTTGATCTGCCGCGCGAGGACGGCCGGCGGCGCGGCCGGCAACCCGAAATGCAAGTTGATCGCGCCCTGCAGACGCTCCTCGACGTCCTTGTAATTGCCCCCCATCGCCGCCTTGAACGGCGAGATGATGTCCCCCATCACGTATTCCGGCCCGTCGTGAAGCAGCGCGTGGAGACGGGCCTCCGCGCTGCTCTTGGGCGCCGCCGCCGCAAAAATCGCCAGCACCAGCACCGAGTGCTGCGCCACCGAGAACGGATAGTCGCCGCGCGTCTGGCCGTTCCAGCGTGCCACCCGCGCCAGCCCGTGCGCGAGGTCGGACAGCTCCACGTCGACCGGCGAAGGGTCGAGGATATCGAGCCGCCGCCCGCTCAGCATGCGTTGCCAGGCACGATCTGCTTTAGCCATTTCGAAGTGAGCCCCGATGCGAATCCACCCAGTGGGTGTCATCCCAGCGAAAGCTGGGACCCAACTGGCCGCGGCGCAAGCGGAGATTTCGGTCCCGCTTTCGCGGAGATGACATCGATTGGCAGGTCAGGCTTCGGCAGGAATCTCGCCATGCCGGTATGTCGCCCAGTCCGGCAGGCTCACCTGCACTGGCCCGCCGCCGACCGTCACCTCGGCGCCGTCCAACCGGTCGAGCCGTACAATGGCGACGGCCTTGCCGCCGACCACGCGGCCGGTCGCGCCGGCTTCGCGGCCTCCGACCATCACCGGCCCGCCGTCGCCTGCGAGTCCCGACACGATCACCGGCCGCCGCCGCGCCGTGCCGCGATGCTCCATCCGGCTCACAACCTCCTGGCCGATGTAGCAGCCCTTTTTGAAGTCGACCCCACCGAGCAGGTCCATCCCCAGGTCGTGCGGGAACATCACATCCGCCGCAAAGTCCGGTCCTTGTTCGGCGATGCCCTTAGCGATGCGTGCAGCGTCGTATGAGCTATCGGGCGCAGACCATTGCGCCGATTCGGCTTTCGTTCCGATCACCCGGGTATGCGGCGCGCTTTCGTCCCAGCCCACGGCATGGGTCTCGCGCAGATCTTCCATCTCGACCGCGGCGCGCAGCTTGTACATCCGCATGCGCTTGAGGAAGGCGTCCGCGACGCTCGCATCGACGTCGAGCCAGAACGCGCCATCGGCGTAGCTCGACAGTCCCTCGGCCTGGATCTTGCCCTGGGGCGACAGCAGCGCCCACCAGATCGGTGGACCGGGCTCGGCCACCAGCCGTCCGGTCACCACGTCAAACAGCAGTTTTTGCGCCTCGGTGCCCGAGAAGCGGAACAGGGCCCGCGAGGGTCTCAGGATTGTCATGGAAAACCCGATACGCCCGGACCTCGTCCTTCGACAAGCTCAGGATGAGGTCCTACTCTGATCTGCCCACTGACTCCTCACCCGAGCTTATCGACGGGCACAGCAATAGGGCCGAGCATCGACATGGCGCACTACGACGCGATCTTCAAGAACGGCACCATCGTCAATCAGGACGGCCCGCATTCGGCCGATATTGGCGTGCGAGGCGGCCGCATCGCCGCACTGGGCTCGCTGACCGCCGACACCGCGGCCACCGTTACCGACTGCCGCGGCCTCCACATCCTCCCCGGCGTCATCGACACCCAGGTGCATTTTCGCGAGCCCGGCCTAGTGCACAAGGAAGACCTCGCCACCGGCTCGCTCTCGGCCGTCATGGGCGGCGTCACCGGCGTTTTCGAGATGCCCAACACCAACCCGCTGACCACCACGCGGGAAACGTTCGCCGACAAGATCGCCCGCGCCACCGGCCGCATGCATTGCGACTTCGCCTTCTTCATCGGCGGCACCCACGACAATGTCGACGAGCTCCCCATGCTGGAGCGGCTGCCTGGCTGCGCCGGTGTGAAGGTGTTCATGGGCTCCTCGACCGGGAGCCTGCTTGTCCCCGACGACGAGGGCGTCGGCGCCATCATCAAGGCCATCTCCCGCCGCGCCAGCTTTCACTCCGAGGACGAATTCCGCCTCGAAGAGCGCAAACCGCTGCGCGTGCCAGGCGACGTCACCTCGCATCCGGTCTGGCGCGACGTCGAGGCCGCGCTGCGCTCGACTAAACGCCTCGTCGCGCTGGCCGAGAAATACGGCAAGCGCATCCACGTTCTCCACATCTCGACCGCTGAGGAGATGGTATTCCTCGCCGACCATAAGGCCGTCGCGACGGTCGAGGTGACCCCGCATCACCTGACGCTCGACGAGACCGCCTACACCCGCCTCGGCGCGTTTGCCCAGATGAACCCACCGGTGCGCGACAAGGCACACCGCGCCGGCATCTGGGCGGGTATCGCCAATGGCGTGGTCGACGTGCTCGGCTCCGATCACGCGCCGCATACCCGCGAGGAAAAGCTGAAGGCCTATCCGAACTCGCCCTCGGGCATGACGGGTGTCCAGACGCTCGTGCCGATGATGCTCGATCACGTCAACGCCGGCCGCCTGAGCCTTGAACGCTTTGTCGATTTGTCGAGCGCCGGCCCCGCCCGCGTCTTCAACATCGCCCGCAAGGGCCGCATCGCCGTCGGTTATGATGCCGACCTCACCATCGTCGATTTGAAGCGCCGCGAGACCATCACCAATGACTGGATCGCGAGCAAAGCCGGCTGGACCCCGTATGATGGCGTGAGCGTCGCCGGCTGGCCGGTGGGCACGATCTTGCGTGGGTCGAAAGTCATGTGGCAGGGCGAACTCATCACCCCCGCCTCAGGCCGCCCGATCGCGTTCCTGGAAACGCTGCAGCCCGCCTGAACCCCGATGTCATTCCTGCCTGCGCGGGAATGACAACAATGCGTCCTAGTGCGTCTGCCGCTCGAGGCTGTATTCGCCGGCCTTGATCCGGTCGGGGAGGCCGGCGACGAGCTTGGCCGTCGCCTCTTCGCCGTGCGCGCGAACCAGCGTGGCGAGTGCCGCGAACAGCGAGGCATGTGCCAGCGCGAGGCTCTCGATGCCTTCGTCCTCGGCGGTGTTCCAGGCTTCGGCCAGATATTCGAGCGCGAGCTGGCGCCCGGCGCTGTCGCGATCGGTGCCGCTGCTCATGAAACTGGGGATGGTGGGTCTGCCCTGGCGCACACTGTCCCGTAACACCGCCGGCTCCTGCGCGCGGGCAAGACCTGACCAAACGGTTAACGGGACCCGAGGCTTTATACTTAACGCCGGGAGCCTACTCCGAATAATGCTGGTGGATGTCCCGTGCCGTGGACTCGGCATCGAGGAGGAGGCGCGCCAGCGCGTCCTGAGCCGAGGGCGTGCAGGTGCGGTAGAGCCGCGAATAGGCGGTATAGCCGGCGTTGAACGCGCCGTAGAGTCGCCCCTGGCGATCCGGGTCGGGCTCGTCCTTGGTGATGAGGTCGGACATCTGGTCGCGCCAGTCGGTCGATGCCGCGTTGCAGAGCGGATTGAGGAAATAGAGGCTGCCCAGCGTCTGGGCGAGATGCTCCATCTCGGGCTCGTAGGGCGGGTCGACCGCCAGCGCCGGCGCGACCGAAGCGGCAAAGGCGAACAGCACGGAGGTGATGGCGCGGCGCATGATGCCTCTCTAGTCCGCAGATCAAGGCAGGAGCAAGCCGGCGCTATGTCCGGTCGAAGATGCGGAAGGCGGCCTGCACCACCTCGCCGAGGCCCGGCGTGGTCTTGAGTGCGCTCAACTGGTGCGGCCGTACCCAGCGCCAGGCCCGCACTTCGGCAGCATCCGGCATGATCTCGCCCTCGAACACCTGCGTGCCGAACACCTGCAGCTGGAATTGCCCATGCGTCATCAGCCGCAGCGGCTTGACACCGAAAATCGTCAGCCCCAGCTCTTCCTTGATCTCGCGGATGGCGCAGGCCTCGGCCGTTTCGCCAACCTCCAGCCGCCCGCCCGGAAGGGTCCATAAGCCCTGGGACGGCGCCCGGGCGCGCTCGATCAACAGCACGTCGTGCTGGCGGACGATCGCAACGCTGGCGGCGAGCAGGGTGGGGGCCATCACCCCGGAAATCGCAATTTGCGCCGCGCCGGGCAAGCACCTACCTTGGCCCGAGGAGATCGAAATGTGCGGCCGCTTTGCCTTCCTGCTTCCCCATGAATCCTGGCGCGGCCTCTACAAGGTACTGAACGATTTCCCGCACCCACCGCGCTACAACGTGGCTCCTACCCAGCCGATCGTCGTCATCCTCGAGCGGGAGGGACGCCGCACGGCCGAGCTGTTTCGCTGGGGGTTCGTGCCGGGCTGGGTCAAGGACCCGCGCGAGTGGCCGCTGCTCATCAACGCCCGCGCCGAAACCATGGCCGACAAGCCGGCCTTCCGCGATGCAGTGCGCAACTCCCGCTGCATCGTCCCTGCCAATGGCTATTTCGAGTGGATGAAAGGGCCGGACGGCAAGCGCCAGCCATACTACATCACGCGGGCGGATGATCAGCCGATGGCCTTCGCCGGCCTCTATTCCACCTGGGCTGGTCCCAATGGCGAAGAGGTCGACACCGCCTGCATCGTCACGGTCGAACCCAATCTCGAAGTCTCGAACATCTACGATCGCATGCCCGCGATCCTCTGGGACGAGGGGGCGATCGATGCCTGGCTGAACACGCGCGAGGTCATCGGCGACGAGGCGCTGCGGCTGGCCCATCCGCCGGCGCCGGGCAGCATGAAATATCATCCCGTAGGCAGCGGCATCGGCAACGCCAACAACGACAATCCGGAGCTGATCGTCCCCGTCGATCCGGACGCAGAAGAGCCGGTACCCGCGCCCAAGCCGAAGAAGCGTATCGCCGGTGGCGAGCAGCTCGACTTGTTCTAGAAGATATCGAAATACCCCAGCGCCTCGCCGATCTGCTCTTCCTCATATCCGAGATGCGAGGCGAGCACGCGCTCCAATGCGTCATAGACTTCGCGCGCATCGGCGAACGTCTGCGCACTCGGGCTGGTCACCATCGCGTTGAGGGTGTCGATCTGCCGGAGCAGCAGCTCGTGCACCACGACGTGCTCCGCCGCGAGCCTCTCGGTGACCCGCGCATAGCCTTCCGATTGGGCAGCGAGCGCCGGGAAGAGATGCGCGTCCTCGATCGAATGATGCGCGTTCACGACCTGGCAGTGTTGCCCGCAGAGGTTGCCGAAGCGCCGGAAGTTCGCGACCATCGACAGCGCGGCCGTTTCCTCGGCGACCTCGGCTGACGTTGCGAGCCCGTCCGCCGCGCGCTGCATCAGCGTCCGGATCGTCCGCATGTTGTCGCGCAGATGATCGTGGATTTCTCTCAGGTGCTCGCCCGCGAGCTTCTGGCGTGCCGTCACACCCTGCAGCTTCGGAACGGTTGGACGTGTCGCGTCGTCGAGAAAAGTGATGTCGAGGAGCATGCCGCTGAAATGGCATGGCAGCAGCAAACGTCAAGGCGGCACATTGCTGAGCGTCAGGCGAGCACCTTGCCCGGGTTCATGATTCCGTTCGGATCGAGCGCCGACTTGATCGCCCGCATCATCTCAAGCGCCACGGGGTCCTTCACCTGGCGCAGGAGACCACTCTTCAATTGGCCGATGCCGTGCTCGGCGGAGATCGAGCCGCGGAGCCGCCCGACCACCTCGTAGACCGCCGCGTTGACATCCTTCTCGCGCGCCATGAACGCCTTCGGGTCGGCGCCCACCGGCTGGCTGAGATTGAAGTGAAGATTGCCGTCGCCCATGTGGCCGAACAGGCACGGCCGGATGCCGGGAACGACGCGCTCCGCCGCCGCGGCGCCCTCCGCGATCATCTGCGGGATCGCCGCGATCGGCACCGAGATATCGTGCTTGATCGAGGCGCCTTCTTTCGATTGCACCTCGCTCATCTGCTCGCGCGCCGTCCACATCAGCGTCCGGTCTGCTTCCGAAAGCGCGATGCTCGCATCGGTCACCAGACCGTGCTCGATGGCATCCTCGAGCGCCGCCTCGAGTGCTCCAGCCACCCCGCCTTTCATGCGGTTGACTTCGACCAGCGCATACCAGGGTGAGACACTCGCGGCAGGATCGCGCGCGATCATTGCGTGCTTGAGCTGCAGCTCGATGCCGAAGCGCGGCATCAGCTCGAACGCGGTCAGCCGCGACCCCGTACGCTCGCGCAGCAGATAGAACAGCTCCAGCGCCTTGGCGGGACTGTCGACCGAGCAGAACGCCGTTTCATGCGCTTCCGGCTGTGGGAACAGCTTCAGCGTCGCCGCGGTGATGATCCCGAGCGTGCCTTCGGCGCCGATCAGCAGGTCCTTGAGGTCGTAGCCGGTATTGTCCTTCTTGAGCGCGTTGAGCCCCTGATAGAGCCGGCCATCCGCCAGCACCGCCTCGACGCCAAGGCAGAGTTCGCGCGCGTTGCCGAACGCCAGCACCTGGACGCCGCCGGCATTGCTGCTGAGCACGCCGCCGATCCGCGCCGACCCCTGACTCGCGATCCAGAGCGGAAACATCGTGCCGGCGGCCTCCGCAACTTCGTGTGCCCGCTCGAGGATCACGCCGGCTTCGAGCGTCATATGCCCCGCAATGGCGTCCACCTCGCGGACCCGGTCGAGCCGCTGCAGCGAGACGATCACCTCCTCGCCGATGAGCGGGACCTGTGCGCCGACGAGGCCAGTATTGCCGCCCTGCGGAATGAGCGGCACGCGGTTCCCATTCGCCCAGCGGCAGACTGCCTGCACCTGCGCCACGTCTGCCGGACGCACAACTGCCTGCGCGGTCGTGTGATACCGCTTGCGCGGCTCGTTGAGGTAGGCCGGCATAGCGGCCACGTCGCCGATCACCGCCGCTTCGCCAATAAGCGCCGTCAGCTCCGCGATGACCTGGGACTTGTTCATTTGGCGCCCCCTATGGCACAAGCCGTCCCAACCACAAAGACGAGGAGAAGACCCCATGGCCGACGGACTGATGGCTGGCAAGCGCGGCCTCATCATGGGCGTCGCCAACAATCGCTCGATCGCCTGGGGCATCACCAAGGCGCTTGCGGCGCAGGGCGCCGAGATCGCGTTCTCGTATCAGGGCGAAGCGCTGAAAAAGCGGGTCGAGCCGCTTGCGGCGGAAGTCGGCTCCAACTTCCTCGTCGAGTGCGATGTCACCAATGATGCGGCAATCGACGAGACATTCCGCCAGATCAAGGAGCGCTGGGGCCACCTCGATTTCCTCGTCCACGCCATCGGCTTCTCCGACAAGAACGAGCTCGACGGCCGCTACATCGATACCAGCGCCGGCAATTTCGCGCTGACCATGAACGTCTCGGTCTATTCCTTCACCGCCGTCGCCAAGCGCGCCGAGCCGCTGATGAGCGAGGGCGGCTCGCTGCTGACGCTGACCTATTACGGCGCGCAGCGCTACATCCCCAACTACAACGTCATGGGCGTCGCCAAGGCCGCACTGGAAGCCTCGGTGCGCTACCTCGCTGTCGATCTCGGTAAAGCCGGCATTCGCGTCAACGCCATTTCCGCCGGTGCCATCAAGACGCTCGCGGCCTCGGGCATTTCCGGCCTGCGCGACATGTTGCACTGGCAGGAGGGCAACTCGCCGCTCCGGCGCAACGTCGACATCGACGATGTGGGCAAGGCCGCGCTGTATCTGCTCTCGCCACTCGCTTCTGGCGTCACTGGCGAAATCCACTACGTCGATGCCGGCTTCAACGTCGTCGGCATGAAGCTGATGGACGAAGCCGCGCCGGCCGAGACCACGCCGACCGCCTGAGGCCATCTCCCAATCGGCCCCCAGACCGGCGTTTAGGTCTTGGCGATCTTCGGCGCTACGGCTCGTAGCGTGGGGCCGCCGCAGCTTGAAAATCGGGTCCTGGCGACGCGAGCCTCGGGGTCGGTCGGGTCAGGAACGGGCGCTCGACAAAGCGGTACGAAAGCTCAGCGGCCAGAAAGCTGACGCCGATCGCCACGGCCAGGGAGAGTTGCGGCTGCAGACCGGTATGTTGCATGCACTCGAAGATCGGCAGGTGAAAGAGGTAGAGCGAATAGGACCTTCGGCCCAGCGCGGCGAGCCAGGCATGCTCCAGCCAGCCCAAACCAGGCAAATGCTCGAGCACGGCCATGAGGAGCACGGCGGCACATGCGGCCAGCACGAGAAGGCCGGCGGTTAGATTGAAGAGGCTGTGGGCCACAACGCCGAACAGGGCGGCGGCCAGTACCGCCCCCGAGACGATCCATAAACGCTCGGCGATGGCGCGGCGCCATTTGGGCGCCCAGAGCGCGATCGCGCAGCCGAGCAGCAGACCTTCATTGTGGGTGTCTAGGCCATTGTATAGGCGCGAACCGTCGGCGCCCTGTGTAAACAACAGGATGCGCCATGCCGTGGTTGCGAGCGTCAGGAATAGCAGGACCATAGCGAGCTGGCGCGGGCGAGACAGCAGGCCTCCCAGCACCAAGAGGGCCGGCCAGATGAGGTAGAACTGTTCTTCTGCCGATAGCGACCAGGTGTGGCGAAGCGCACCTCCAAAGTCAGCGCCGAGCACGACGCTGGCCCAGTTTGTCAGGCTGAACAGCGCGACCAGCACCGACCACCGGTAGGACTCGAGGCCCGGAGCAAAGCTCGCGATCAACGCGATTGCGAGCAGGACGGTGAACGCAGGCCAGATCCTGAAGAACCGCCGCCGCAGAAAGGCCGGCCAATCGATACGACCGGCCGCGTCCCATTCCGCCTTGAGCTGACCGGTAATCAGATAGCCGCTGATGACAAAAAAGAGATCGACACCCCAGAATCCCCCGGGGAGGGCGTCAGGAGCCGCATGGACTCCCATGACGACGAGGATGGCTATCGCGCGTAGACCATCGATCGCCGGGATTCGGCTGCCCGCAGCACTACTCATCAAGAGCCATCGCGAGAGTGAAACCCTTCGGCCGCAAGACCGCCGGCGCAGGAACCGAGTCAACATCCGGGCGAGCGTTGGCCGCGCGCTGGATGTACCGAGGCCGCATCTCCACCCGGCCTCGATCGAGGCCTCTGGCGCCACAGGCGGTGAAACGGGCAAAGCTCAAATGAGCCCTCACAGGACGTGGATTCTTACGGAGATGAGATCATAGCGAGCGTTTCGTGCCGATTAATATCCGGGCAACGGATGCGGTTTGTGTGGGTCGCATCTTTGGCGAAGTTGGCCTTGCGTACCGTGGTCAAACGGCATCAAGAAATGCCGCTATATCTATGCGCCTGCCTTTTTGGCGAGAGGGTGGGGGATGAGGGGGCTTGCGGCCCAGACGGTGAATGACTGACTTCAACTGGCCCGAGCTTTACTTCATCCGGCATGGCGAGACCGACTGGAATGCCGAAGGCCGCTATCAGGGCACCAAGGACATCCCGCTCAATGCCCGGGGGCGCGAGCAGGCCGCGCTCAATGGGGGACTCCTCAAACAGCTACTGGCTCGCGCTGGCCGCGCGTCCACGGATTTTGCCTGGTACGTCTCGCCGCTGAGCCGCACGCGGCAGACGATGGACCTCGTCCGCGCCGGGATCGGCGACCCGGTGCCGGACGTGACCATCGATCCGCGTCTCGTCGAGATCAGCTTCGGCGTCTACGAGGGCAACCTCCATCGGGACCTCGCATCGGGCGCGTTCGCCATCGCCGGCGAGCGCGACGCGAGCTTCTGGCACTTCCGCCCGCCCGAGGGAGAGAGCTACGACGACGTCTCTCGGCGGGTGCGCAGTTTCGGCGCGTCGCTGGTCGGCCCTTCGGTCATCGTCTCGCATGGCGGGGTCCTGCGCGTCCTCCGCCACCTCATCGAGGGCTTTCCACACGAACGTGCCGTCAACTGGTTCCCGCCGCAGGATTCGGTCGTGCACTTTGCCAATGGGCGATCCGTGGTGTATCCGGCAGGCCAGAGCTGGGATGATTGACCGGACCGATATTAGGCACCATATTTGGTGCCTAATTCGGAGCCGAAGATGAACCAGATTTTCCAGCGGGTCGAAGCCGAGCTTGCCGTCAGCATGAGCGACCTCAAGCGGAATCCATCGGCCGTCGTTACAGCCGCCCAGGATCAGGCCGTCGCCATCCTCAACCACAACAAGGTCGTGGGGTACCTGATCTCGCCGGAAGTCTGGGAATATGCCCAGGAGTTGCACGACGATCTGAAGACCATCGAAAGGCTTCAAAAGCTAAAGCCTGGCAAGCCGGTGCGCGTCAGCATCGATGACCTATGACCTCGAGTTCGAACCGCACGCCCTAAAGGCATGGAAGAAGCTCGATCCGGTCACGAGGGCGCAGTTTCAGCGTAAGCTCCAGGAAAGGCTGCAAGGTCCGCGTGTCCCGAAGGATGCGCTTCATACCTGGCCAGGCCACTACAAGATCAAGTTGCGCGACAAAGGCTACCGGCTGATCTATAGGGTCATCGACAACCTATTGATCGTGCTCGTTGTCGATGTCGGCCGACGCGACAGCATCTACGACGACGCAAAGAAACACCTCGGCTAAGCATGTCCTTCAACACCTTCGGCCATCTCTTCCGCTTTACCACCTGGGGCGAGAGCCACGGTCCGGCGATCGGCGTCGTCGTGGACGGCTGCCCGCCGGGGATCGCGCTGACCGCCGAGATGATCCAGCGCGACCTCGAGCGCCGCAAACCCGGCCAGTCGCGCTTCACCACGCAGCGCCGCGAGGACGATCTGGTGACCATCCTTTCGGGTGTGTTCGAGGATGAAAGCGACGGCAATATCCTCAAGACCACCGGCACGCCGATCTCGCTGCTGATCGAGAACACGGATCAGCGCTCGAAGGACTATTCCGAGATCAGAGACAAGTTCCGGCCCGGACACGCCGACTTCACCTATCTCGAGAAATACGGCATCCGCGACTATCGCGGCTCGGGCCGCGCTTCGGCGCGGGAGACCGCCAGCCGTGTCGCCGCTGGTGCAGTGGCGCGCCTCGTGATCCCGCAGGTCCGCATTCGTGGCTCGCTCGTCCAGATAGGCCCGCACAAGATCGATCGCGCCAATTTCGATTGGGACGAGGTCGATAGAAACCCGTTCTTCTGTGCCGACGCTAAGGCCGCTGCCGCGTGGGAGCCCTATCTTGATGGCATTCGCAAGGATGGCAACTCCGTCGGCGCGGTCATCGAGATCGTTGCCGAAGGCGTGCCGCCGGGCTGGGGCGCGCCGATCTACGGCAAGCTCTCGGCCGATCTTGCCTCGGCGATGATGTCGATCAATGCCGTCAAGGGCGTGGAGATCGGCGAGGGCATGGCAGCTGCCGCGCTCACCGGCGCCGAAAACGCCGATGAGATGCGCGCTGGTAACGCCGGTCCGACTTTTCGCACCAACCACGCCGGCGGCATTCTGGGCGGCATTTCCAACGGCGATCCGATCGTCGTGCGCTTCGCCGTCAAGCCGACCTCGTCCATCCTGACGCCGCGCGAGACCGTCACCACCCACAACGAGAACACCGAGGTCTCGACCAAGGGCCGGCACGACCCATGTGTCGGCATCCGCGCCGTACCGATCGGGGAGGCGATGATGGCCTGCGTCCTCGCCGATCACTTCCTGCGCCATCGTGGTCAGACCGGCCGGCCGGGTGGAGTTGGGTTCTAGTGAAACCGACGACTGCCCAGCTGCTGCGCGCGGCCGGGATGGCAAAGCAGGCGCGGCGGTACCCCGAGGCGCGCGCCGCGCTCGACGAAGCGCTGGCCCTCAATCCCGGCAATCTGTCGATCCTCATCGAGAAATCGCGCATCGAGCTTGCTTTTGGCGATCCCGATGCCGCCCGCCGCTCCGCACTTCAGGCCACACGGGTCGCCCCCACATCGGCGGACGCACATGCGCAGCTGGGCCTCGCCTTCCTCGATCTCAAGAAGCTTGCCAACGCCGAGTCGAGCCTCAAGACCGCGCTTCAGTACGACCGCAACTGCGCCGACGCCAATGCCGGCTATGCACGGCTCCGCCTCCGTCAGAAGCGCTCCGCCGACGCCGAGCCTTTCGCGATCAACGCGCTGCGGGCCCGCCCGGCTGACCCGGACCTCTGCATCCTGCTCGGCGATGTGTTCGCGGCGCGCGGCAACCGCACCGGTATGATCGAGGCCTATCGGCGGGCACGCGACCTCGACCTGCTCAATACCGAGGCGCGCGACAAATATCTCGCCGCGACAGGGGAGGCCGGCGGGGTCGACGCCACGCGCGCCGCGCTCGAAGTGGCGGTCGCGCGCATGCCGGACTCGCCCGAGGCGCATCTGCATCTGGGGAAATATCTCTCCGGCCACGGGCTCCTCGACGATGCGGCCGCAAGTTTCAGGCGCGCGCTCGCACTGTCGCCCGCCGACCACGCCGCACTGCAATACCTAGCCGAATCCAAGACCTTTCGCTCCGCCGACGACCCCGACCTGGGCCTTATCCGTCGGGGATACGCGGACAATGTCCCGGGCAGCGAGGGGCGGGCGATTGCCGCCTTTGCGGTCGCCAAGGCGCTTGACGACATCGGCCAGCACGATGGGGCGTTCGATGCCTATCTCGAGGCCAACGAAACGCAGCGGCGCAGCATCCAATACACACTCGATGTCGACCGTCGGGACTTTGCCGCGATCGCCGCCGCCTTCAGCGCCGAGCTGCTAAAGCGGCTCGCGGGCAGCGGCAGCCCGAGCGAGGTTCCAATCTTCATCGTCGGCATGCCGCGCTCGGGCACCACGCTGGTCGAAACCATCCTGTCGCGCCATCGCGATGTGTTTGCCGCCGGCGAGCTCGAAGGTATTCGCGCTGCGGCCAATGGGGTCGTGGGCGTCAGCGTCATTTCCAATGCGCAGCAATTCGTCGAAAGGCTTGATGCGCCGAAGCTGCGCCGGATCGGAGAGAGCTATATCGAGCTGTTGGGTGATGCGGCGCGAAAAGCCCCGCGCGTCACCGACAAGCTGCCGCACAATTTTCGGCTGATCGGGCTTATCCGCCTGGCGTTCCCCGAGGCGTCGATCGTCCACATTCGGCGCGATCCGCTGGACAATTGCCTGTCGATCTTCAAGGCCAACTTCCTCGTTGCCGACCACCCCTATACCGCTGACCTCACCGAGATCGGCCGCTATTACAACCTCTACCGCGGTCTCATGGAGCACTGGCGCGGCGTCCTGCCTGGGGGCTTTTTTGAGATCGACTACGAGGCCCTGGTGTCGGGCCCCGAGGCCGCGACGCGGCGCCTGTTCGAGTATTGCCGGCTTGACTGGTCGCCGGACGTGCTGGACATCGGGCAGAACCGTCGCGAGGTGCGCACCATCAGCTTCGCGCAGGTGCGCCGGTCGATCAACACCGACTCGGTGCGCGCCGCGGACCGTTACGGCGCGCGGCTCGATCCGCTGCGCGCCGCCTTGGCGGAGTGGCCGGGCGACTAGTAGCGCATCGGCGGCTGCGGCTTGGTGCCGACGATCGCCTCGATCCGGGTCAGCACTTCGGGCGTCATCTTTGCCTTACTGTCGAGCGCCTTGATGTTGTCGACGAGCTGGCTCTTCTTGCTTGCGCCCAGGATAACCGTCGAGACGTGCGGGTTGGCGTTGCACCAGAGCAAGGCGAGGTGGTGGATCGGCATCCCCACTTCCTTGGCCAGCGCTGCGAGACCCTTCACCTTTTCGATGCGCGCCTTGCCGTCGGGCGTGTCGAGCCGCGCCTTCAGCCATTCATAACCCGGCAGGTTCATACGGCTGTCGGCGGGGACCCCGTCATTGTACTTGCCCGTCAGCAGGCCCGAGGCCAGCGGCGACCAGATCGTCGTTCCAAGTCCGAAGAGATCGTAGAGCGGCAGATAGTCCGACTCGACCTTCTGGCGCGTGAACAGGTTGTATTCGGGTTGCTCCATCGTCGGGGGCGTGAGGTTGTATTGCCGCGCCGCGGCGTAGGCTTCGGTGAGCTGCTGGCTGGTCCATTCGGAGGTGCCCCAGTAGAGCACCTTGCCCTGGGTGATGAGATTGTGCATCGCCCACACCGTCTCCTCGATTGGCGTGTCGAGGTCCGGCCGGTGGCAGAAGTAGAGGTCGAGATAGTCGACCCTCAGACGCTTGAGGGCTGCGTGTGCAGCGTCGGTCACGTGCTTGCGGCTGAGCCCCCTGTTCAAGGGACCATCGCCGCCCCAGAACACTTTCGAGGACACGGCATAAGTGTCGCGACCCCAGCCTAACCGGCTCAGCGCCTCGCCCATCACCAACTCGGCATTGCCGCGTTCATAGCCTTCGGCGTTGTCGAAGAAGTTGATGCCGCTGTCGTAGGCTGCGGCCATCATCGAGGCGGCGTCGTCCTCGCCCACCTGCTTGCCGAACGTTACCCACGCGCCAAAAGAAAATTCGCTGACCTTGAGGCCCGAGCGGCCCAAGCGACGGTAGTCCATGATGTCACCCTGCGTTCCGACGACTCTTACCGCCGGGGAGGCGGGCGCCGGTTCTGCCGGCTCCATCGTCGAAAGCCGATATATCAGCCGTGGTGGAAGACCGCCACCACTTCCTTGTTGCCGTCGCCGCCGGAAATCGGCGAGGGCAGGGAGGTGACGAGCGCAAATCCCTGCGCCTCGACGAACGCGGTGACCGACTCGACAGCCGCGGCGATCGCCGTCTCGTCCGTCACCAGTCCGCCCTTGCCGATATGCTCGCGGCCGACTTCGAACTGAGGCTTGATCAGGATTACCGCATCGGCGCCGGGGCGGCAGAGCGCAAGGGACGGGGCCAGCACCTTGGTCACCGACACGAAGCTAAGATCGCAGACCAGCAGGTCGATTGGCTCCGCGATCGTTTCGGCACTGAGGTCCCTGGCGTTGACGCCCTCGCGTGCCACGACTTCGGGCAGGGCTCGCACCCGCGGATCGAGCTGGCCGTGCCCGACATCGACCGCATAAATCTTGGCCGCGGCACGCTCGGCCAGCACTTGCGTGAAGCCGCCGGTCGAGGCGCCGAGGTCGAGGCAGACGCGGCCCACCACTGCGATCTTCGCCGCATCGAGCCCCGCGATCAGCTTCAGTGCCGCTCGCGACACGTAGCGGCTTGCCGGATCGTCGATCGCAACGACATCGGCGTCGCCGACAAGCTGGCCGGGCTTGCCCGCCGCCACGCCGTTCACCGTAACTGTCCCGCGGAGCACCGCATCGCGCGCCCGCGCCCGGCTTTGCGCCAGCCCCCGTTGCTCGAGCGCGATGTCGAGGCGGATGCGATCCGCCACGCCTAGCCGCTCGCCAGCCGCTTGATCTTTGCCATCGCGGCGTCCTTGTCCTCGCCGAAGCTGATCGTTCCCTCGTACTCGCCATTGCGTCCGATCAGGAACACGTCGGCGGTGTGATTGACGACGTAATTGCCGTTGGCGTCGGGCGTGCCGTTCTCCGAATAGACGCCGAACGAGGCCTTGGCTTCCGTCGTTGCGGCGTCATCGCCATAAAGCCCGATGAAGTGCGGATCGAAGCTGCCCAGATAGTCGGTGAGCGCCTTGGGTGTATCGCGGTGCGGATCGACCGTCACGAAGATCGTCCTGAGCTTGTCGGGCGTCAGCCCCAGTTGCTTTTCATAGGCGACGAGGTCGGCCAGGGTCGTCGGGCACACGTCCGGACAGAATGTGTAGCCGAAGAATACGAGGCTGGGCGTGCCCTTGAGATCGTCGCGCGTGAACGTGCCGCCGGCGATCGTCTGCATCGTGAATGGGGTTCCAGTGACGCCAACCGGCTGCGCCGGTGGCCTCAGCAGGAACAGCGCCGTCGCACCCACCGCGGCGAGCACGACCAGGGTCCAGAGGATGATACGGAACCGCCCGACGGCGGCAGACGAGGTGGCCATCTTCAGCCCTATTGATCGAGCGGCTCGGTCCCCACCGGCTTGCCGCCCCTGAGCGTGATCTTTTCAATCCGCGCTTCTGCCGCCTTGAGCAGGCCCTCGCAATGCGACTTAAGCGCCTCGCCGCGCTCGTAGATGGCGATCGATTCCGCCAGCGGCGCCTTGCCGCCCTCGAGCCGCGATACGATGGCTTCGAGTTCAGCCAGCGCGGCCTCGAAGGTCATCGCCTTCACGTCTTCGTGCGTGGCCTCAGCCAATCGAGGATCCCATCAGCGTTGCGACATGGGCGGCGGCGCCTTCCGCTAGCCCGGCGCGGTCATAGCCGCCTTCGAGCATCGAGACAATCCGCCCGCCGCAGCGCCGATCGGCGGCCTCCATCAGTCTTGCCGTCACCCACGCGAAATCCTCCGGGTGCCAGTCGAGCTGGGCGAGAGGGTCGCGATAGTCGGCGTCGAACCCCGCCGAGATCAAGAGGAAGTCCGGCCGGAAGTCGTCGAGTGCCGGCAGGATTTGTTCCTCATAGGCCGCCCGCATCTCCGCCCCACCGCTGCGCGCTGCAAGTGGCACGTTGACGATGTTGCCGACGCCAGTCTCCGACGCCGCCCCGGTTCCGGGATAGAGGGGCATCTGGTGGCTCGATCCGTAGAACACCGATTCGTCGCTCGCAAAGATGTCGGCGGTACCATTGCCGTGGTGCACATCGAAATCGACGATCGCCACCCGCTCGGCACCGAACTTGCGCTGCGCCTCCCGCGCCACGATGGCGATGGTGTTGATGAGGCAAAAGCCCATCGGCGTTTCGCGCTCAGCGTGATGGCCGGGCGGTCGGACCGCGCAGAAGGCGTTATCGGCTTCGCCCAGCGCCACCGCTTCGAGCGCCATCAGCCCGCCGCCCAGCGCCGTCGCGACCGCATCGAGCGATCCGGATGAAATGAAGGTGTCCTCGTCGATCCGGGCGATGCCTTCTGCCGGCCGGATCTGCGCCAATCGTTGCAGATATCCCGGCGCATGCACCAGCTCGGCGAGGCTCAGGTCGCCGGAAACCGCGTCCCGCCGTGCCAGTCCCGCAAAGGCCGGCGCCTCGAGCGCCGCCTCGATCACGCGGATGCGGTCGGGCCGTTCGGGATGCCCCTGCGGGGTCGCATGGCTCGCAAAATTCGGCTGACTGACGAGAAGTGTGGCCATCTGGGTCCGCTGCTCAGGCGAGTTGACCGCCCGCCCCGGTCCTTGTCAAACACCGCTCGTGACAATCTTCACCCCCACCGCCGCCAACATCGCCCGCTTTGCGGCAGATTTGCGCGCCGGCCGGGTCGTCGCCTTCGCCACCGAGACCGTCTACGGCCTCGGCGCCGACGCCACCAATTCGGATGCGGTCCTTGCGATTTACGAGACCAAGCGCCGCCCGCGCTTCAACCCGCTGATCGTGCACGTGTCCGACGTGATGACGGCCCGCGGCCTGGTCGACTTCCCGCCGCTCGCCGAGCGCCTCGCGCGCTTCTGGCCAGGCCCGCTGACGCTGGTGTTGCCCCGGCGGCCGGAGGCAAGGCTGAGCGATCTCGTCACCGCCGGCCTCGACACCGTCGGAATCCGCGTCCCGGCGCACGACCTTGCGCGCCGGCTGATCGCCGAAGCCGGTGTGCCGGTGGCTGCACCCTCGGCGAATCCCTCGGGGCGCTTGTCGCCGACCAGCGCTGCGCAGGTCGACGCTGCGTTTCACGGCGCTGTCCCCGTCCTCGACGGCGGCGCAAGCAGCATGGGCGTCGAGTCGACCATCCTTGCGGTCAACGGCGACAGCGTCACCCAGCTTCGTGCCGGCGCACTGGCGCGGGACGAAATCGAAGCGGCCATCGGCCAGGGTGTCGCCGTCGCAAAATCGGGCGCAGCCATCGCTGCGCCCGGCATGCTTGCGAGCCACTACGCTCCGAACGCAATGCTGCGGCTCGATGCGAGCGAACCCCGTGACGGCGAGGCTTACCTCGGCTTTGGCGTGGGCGACGGCGCGCTCAATCTTTCCCCGAGCGGCGATCTGCGCGAAGCCGCCCGCAATCTTTTCGCGATGCTGCACCAGCTCGATGCGACCGCAACCCGCATCGCCGTAGCGCCGATCCCGCATCACGGCCTCGGCGAAGCCATCAATGATCGTTTGAAACGCGCCGCCGCGCCGCGTGGATAGCGACGATCTCAGCCGGTCGCCGTAACTCCCCATTTACGGCAACTGCACACGCGACGGAGCCGCGCTCACTTGCGCGCAACTCTTTTCGCTTTGCTCACGGCTGCTGGGTGTCATGGCGGTCATGTCGAACCCAAATTCTGTCCAGCTCGCCGAACTCGTCTCGGCGCTGAGCTATGCGCTCGATCTCACCGAAGGCCAGCCTGCAGGGCACAACGTGCGCGCCTGCTGGATCGGCGTCCAGGTCGGCATCGAGCTCGGGCTCAGCCGCGCCGCGCTCTCCGATCTTTACTACACTGTTCTACTCAAGGACGTCGGGTGCTCCAGCAACGCCGCGCGCATCTGCCAGCTCTACGTCACCGACGACCTGCGTTTCAAAGGCGAGTCCCGCAAGCTCGACCACAGCGCGCCTCAATTCCTGAGATTCCTTCTCGCCAACGCCGGCATGAAGCAGTCGATGGCCGATCGCTTCAAGACCATCGTCGAGACTGCCCTTGCTACTGGCACGATCACCCGCGAGCTGACCGAGACACGCTGCCATCGCGGCGCGGATATCGCCCGGCGCATGCGCTTTTCGCCGGCCGTCACTATGGGGATCGTCGATCTCGACGAGAAGTGGAACGGCAAGGGCATGCCGGAGCGCAAGCGCGGGGCCGATATCTCCATCCTGGCGCGGATCGCGCTCCTCGCCCAGGTCGCGGACGTCTTCTACATGAGCGAGGGCCGCGACAAGGCCGTGGCCGAAATCCGCCGCCGCTCCGGCAGCTGGTTCGATCCGGCAGTGGTCGATGCCTTCATAACCGCGACCGGCGGCGACGAGTTCTGGCGGGCGCTCGCCGATCCTCAACTGCAGCAGCGCGTGATCGAGCTCGAAACGCTGCAGGAATCGCGCGTCGTAGATGAGGATTACCTAGACGACATTGCGGCGGCCTTCGCGCAGGTGGTCGACGCCAAGACCGAATTCACCGCCGGCCACTCGGACCGGGTCGCGATCTTCTCCGACCTGATCGCCAGCGAACTCGGCCTCAATCCCGCGCATCGCCGGAAGCTGCGGCGCGCCGCGTTGCTGCACGACATCGGTAAACTGGGTGTCTCCAATGCCATCCTCGAAAAGCCGGGCAGGCTCACTGACGCCGAGTTCGACGAGGTGAAGCGCCACCCCGGCCTGGGTGAGCTGATTCTGTCGCGCGTTGCGGCGTTCGGCGATCTGGCGGAAGTCGCTGGCGCCCACCACGAACGCCTAGACGGCGCGGGTTATCCCCGCGGCCTCAAGGCGGAAGCGATCGGCCTCGATTCAAGGATCGTTGCTGTTGCGGACATCTTCGATGCACTCACCGCCGATCGGCCCTATCGCAAGGCGATGACGGTGCCGGAATCGCTCGCCATCCTCGATGGCATGTCCGAACGCGCCCTCGATTCCACCTGCATCGCGGCCCTGAAGCGCGGCCTCGTCCAGCTCGACGCCGAAAGCCGCGCCGCCTAGTCGCGCACCTTGTAGGGTTTCTGGTCGCGCCAGAACCGCATCAGGCTCTCGAGATCGGGGTCGCCCTTCTCGGGCAGCACGATCCTCAGGCTCGCATAGAGGTCGCCGGCCGCGTGCAGACCCTTGCCCTTGAGCCTCAGCGCCTTGGCGGTGTTGATGTTGGCGGGCAGGGTCAGCTCAGCCGAACCATCTAGCGTCGGCACCCGCACCTTGCCCCCCAGCACCGCCTCGTAGAGCGTGATCGGCACGTCGACCCTGAGGTCGGCGCCGTCGCGGCGGAAGGTCGCGTGCCGCTCGAACTTGACCGTCACGATCGCATCGCCTGCTTCCCCGCCCCAGGGCGAGACCGTGCCCTGGCCCTTGAGGCGGATCTGCTGACCGTCCTCGACCTTGTCGGGCAACTTGACGTTGACGACCTTGTTGCTGGGCAGGCGGAGCGGCACAGATCCGCCCTTGTGGGCGTCCTCGAGGCTGACAGCGAGGGTCACGTGCGCGTCTTCGCCCTTGGCCTGCGGCTGGCGCGCCTGGAATCCGGCACCGCCCATCCCCGCTCCGGCGAATGGATCGAAGCCCTGAGCGCCGGCCCGGGTCGTCCGCGCCTGCGCGCCGCCGAAGCCGCTCATGAACTCCTTGAGGATGTCCTCCGCCGAAAATCCGCCGGCCTGGGCCGCGCTGCGTCGTGCGCCGCCTCCGCCGCCGCCCGGGAAGCCCGCGAATTTCGGGGTACCGTCCGCGTCGATCTCGCCGCGGTCATAGGCGCCGCGCTTGTCCTTGTCGGTGAGGAAATCATAGGCAGCCGAAATCTCGGCGAACTTCTGCTGCGCCTTGGGGTCGGATTGGTTCTGGTCGGGGTGGTTGGCCTTGGCAAGCTTGCGATAGGCCGCCTTGAGGTCCTTCTCGCTCACGGAACGAGAAACCCCGAGCACGCTGTAGGGATCGCGCATTGGGTTCCTGCAACTCAGGCGCGTTCGGGAAGGACTGGACGTCCCCGGCGCGCGGCTAAAAGGGGTGGCGGATTGAAAACCCGCCTGTTCCCAACCTATATGGCCACGGCCCCCGACCTTGTCCAGATCGTCAAAATGCCCGCAAACAGCCTTTCCGACCGGCTCTTCGACGATGCCTACACCTCCCCGATCGAGCCTATGGCGCTGTTCGAGGAATGGTTTGTCGCCGCCGCCCAGAGCGAGCCGAACGATCCGCACGCGATGGCTGTCGCGACCGTCGACGGCGCCGGGCTGCCCGATGTCCGCATGGTGTTGATGAACGACCGCGATCACCGCGGCTTCGTGTTCTTCACCAATTTCGACAGCCGCAAGGGCGAGGAGCTCAGGGCGCACCCCAAGGCGGCGCTGGTCTTCCACTGGAAGTCGTTGCGTCGCCAGGTCAGGGCGCGCGGACCGGTGGAAACCACTACCGCCGCCGAGGCCGATGCCTATTTCGCCTCTCGATCGCGGGGCAGCCAGATCGCCTCGAGCGTCTCCCGCCAGTCGCGGCCGCTGGCGAGCCGGGCCGAGCTGATGGGCGAGTTCGAGGCGTTGAAGGCGGGGCTCGGGACCGAGACCGTCCACCGTCCCCCGCACTGGTCGGGCTTCCGGCTGATCCCCTACGAGATCGAGTTCTGGCAGGACGGACAGTTCCGCCTGCACGACCGGGTCCGCTTCTCGCGCGGCGACTCCATCGCGCCGTGGAGCCGGCAGCGGCTTTATCCCTAGCCGCTTGCAGGCGGTAGTCGCCCATGAAATCGTAAGCGCCGGGGCAATACGGTCAGAATCATGAGCACCGAAGCGTCGGCAACGCCAGCGGCGAGGGTAGGGCGCGTCACCTTCACCGGCACGCGCCACGAGCTGAGCCTCATCATCCTGCGCGGCTACGCCCTGATGATCCCGACGCTGGGGCTCTATCGCTTCTGGCAGGCGACCTGGAAGCGCCGCTTCTATTGGCAGAATACCGTGATCGACGGCGAGCCCCTCGAATATACCGGCGTCGCATCGATGCTCCTGTCCGGCTTCGTTTTCACGCTGGTCGTCTTCACTCCGATCTATGCGGCGCTGTTCTACTTCTCGATGCAGGATCGCCGCATCTCCATCTATGGCGATCTCGGCGTCGGCGTGCTGCTTTGGTTCCTCGCCGGTTACGCCATCTACCGGGCCCGCGATTTCCGCCTGTCGCGCACCCTCTGGCGCGGCATCCGCTTCGACATGCGCGGCAACGCATGGGTCTACGCCGGGCTTCGCTTCTTGTGGTCCGTGCTAATGGTTATCACGCTCGGCCTCATCTATCCGTGGATGGGCGCGAGCCTGTGGCGTTATCGCTGGCGCAATACCTGGTACGGCGACCGCCGGTTCGAGATTTCGGGCGGCTGGCGAATGTTCATTCTGCCCTATGGCATCGCTTATCTGACCAATCTCGCGACCATCGCCGCGACGGTGACCTGGATCGTCGGGGTGCGCGACTACCAGAGCTTCGGCACCCTCACGCTCCCGGGGGTCCGTGGCCTCGCGGCCTGCCTCGGCTGCGTCGTGTTGTTCGGCCTGAGCCTCGCCTGGTATCGCACGACCGTCGCCTCGCGCATGCTGTCGACAGTCACCCTCGGCGATGCGCGGATCGAGGTGAAGCTGCGATCGGGCCGGCTGTTCGGCCAGTTCGTGGCCTATGCCGTCGCCGTCGTCGTGCTTGTCGCCGTCCTCGCGCTGATCGCGACCTTCGCCCTCGCCGCTGTCTATGCCGCTGCCAATGCGCAGGGCAGTGGCGTCAGCGCCGCTGCTGCCGCTCTCGTCCAGTCCGGCACTTGGAACGCTGTCGCTCTCGTTGTCGTCTATCTGGTGGTCCTCGGCGCCTTCGGGTTGCTGCACGAGATCATCCTGCGCCTCGGCTGGTGGCGCCTGCTGGCGTCGGGCGCCAGCATCGTCAACCCCGACAGCCTCCGCACGATCCATGCCGTCGACGAGGACCGCTCGGTGATGGGGCAGGGGCTCGCGCAGGCGCTCGGCGTGGGGGCCTATTGATGGAGTTTGCCGCCCGCTACCAGGACGGCCTCGTCGCCGACGTGCGCGATACGCATTGCGTCATCGATCTCGCCGCCGAGCCGGTGGTGCTCGTCGTCCTCGACGCGGGCTCACGCGAAGTGATCGATCGCTGGCCGGCCGAGGACGTCTACCTGCTACATTCCCGTGCGCTCGAGTTGCGAATCGCCAATACCAGCAAGCCGCCCGGCGCGCGCATTGCCGTCACCGGCATTGCCGCAATGCGCAGTGCGCTAAGTGTGCTGCCTGGCCTCGTGAAGCGTCAGCGCAAGGAGATGTGGCAACAACTCCGCATCGTGGTGCTCTCCACTATCGCACTGGCCTGCGTGGTGTTTGCTTACATCTTCGGCGTGCCGCTGATTGCCGATCAGCTCGCGGCGGTCACCCCGCCCGATTGGGAGATCAAGCTCGGCGCGACGGCAGCGCCTGAGGTCGAAGCGGCCATGACCGGCGGTGCCGGGTTCGTGGCGTGCGACAGCGATCCGAACAGCGTCGCCAACACGGCAATCGCACGGTTCGTCAGTACTGCCTTTGACGGGCTTGGATCGCCGTTCCATCCGAAGGTCACCGTCGTGCGCTCAACGACCGCCAACGCCTTCGCTCTGCCGGGAGGACAGACTTATTATCTGTCGGCGCTGATCGATGCCGAGCAGACCCCTGAGGAATTCGCTGGCGTGCTCGCCCACGAGCTCGGCCACGTTTATTACCGCCACGGCATGCGGCTGCTGATCGCCAATTCGGCGACCGGGCTGCTGGTCGGCTTCGTGCTGGGCGACATGACCGGGCTGTCGGTTCCCGCGGCGCTCGGCTCGGCGCTGATCGGCAACCGCTTCTCGCGCCAGGATGAAGCTCAGGCCGACGCGTTCGCGGCAGAAACGGCCCGGCGCATGGGCTTCTCTATCCATGGCCTCGTCGACCTGCTCGAGCGGGTGGCGGCCGACGACACCTACAGCCGGGCTTTCGCGCTGCTCTCCAACCACCCGTTGACCGATGATCGGCGGCGCGCGCTGACGGCGCTCGACCAGCCGGCCGCCAATCCGCAGCCGATCTTCAGTGACGCCGAGTGGGCGGCGATCAAGTCGATGTGCGGGGCGCCCACTTCCGCAAGTCCCGCAGCAGCGGCATCGACGCCTCCGCAGACGGACGCAGCGCCCTCGGCGGCCGCGGAAGCGTCGTCAACGCCGGCATCGGCGGATCCGTCCTCGCCCTGATGCGCATCCTCATCAGAACCTCACGCTGGGCCGTGTGGGCGCGCCGCTTCGGTGCACTCGCGCTGCCGCTCGCGGTGCTGCCGGTTCTGCTGCATCGCGGCCATGTCATCACCAGCGACAACTTCGTCGCTGTCGAAGCTGTGGCGCTGATCCTCGCGGCGCTGGGACTGCTGATGGCGATCGTCGCCTATGTGCGGCTCTGGTTCACCGGCGACCAGGGCTGGTGGAAAGCGACGATGGCGCTGCTGCTCAGCCTCGCGTGCCTTGCGCCGGCCGCGTATTTCGGCTGGGAGGATTTGCACAATACCGAAGCAGCGGATGTCACCACCGACTTCGCCAATCCGCCCGATCTCGTCAGCGCCGCTCCGCCTCACGTCGTCTCGGCCGCCGAGCGGGCTCACCTCGAGGCCGCCTTTCCCAATGCCAGGTCGCGCAATTATCCGATCGCCGCGCCGCAGATGTACGACGTCGTCAACGGGCTGGTCATGGCGCGCGGCTGGGACGTCCGCTTCCGTCGCCAGCCGGCGAGCGAATTCGACACCGGCGCGATCAACGCCATCGTCACGACTCCTCTCGGCTTCCAGCAGGAGGTCGCCATTCGCGTCGCTGGTGGTGCCGACGGCACGACCATCGCCATGCGCTCCGCCTCGCTCAGCGTGTTCCCCGATTTCGGCGAGAACGGCCAGCGGATCGAGGATTTGATGCTCGACCTCGATACTCAGGTCACCGATATGCTGCGCCAGGCGCCGAACCAGCCCACGACCGACAGCAACTAGACCGGCAACAGGCGCGTGCCGCCGATGCCCCGTCGCACCACGATGAGCTGGGCGGCCTCCAGGTATTCGATGTGCGCGGTAATCGTCATGCGTGCGGCGAACCGCAGCTGGCCGCGCAGCGCCGGATAGATCCGCGAAACGAGGGCGCCGATCCGGGTCACCCCGCCATTCACCGCCTCGACGATCTGGCTGTTCCGAAGCCGCCTGTGCGCCAACAGCGCCCGAGCGTAGGCGGGGCCGTTGGCGATCGGTCCGCCATGCGCGGGGAGGTACGAGGCGTAGGGCAAATCGATCACTTTGCTCAGGGACTCGAGATAGTCGGCCATCGAGCCATCCGGTACCGCCACCAGCGTCGAGTTCCAGCCCATGACGTGGTCGCCGGTCAACAGCCAAGGCGAACCGGCGACGCCAAAGCTCAGATGATTGGCGCAATGGCCGGGGGTCGCGATCACGACGAGGCGTACTCCGCCAATTTCGATCTCCTCGCCATCGACGAGGACCCGATCCGGCACCGTCTTCCAGTCGCAGCCTCGCGACAGCGGATTGAACTCGAACAGCCCCGCCGGCCGGCTCAGCCGGTGCCGCCCGCCAAACCACAACGGCGCGCCCGTCGCCGCCTTGAGGGCTGCCGCGCCGGCGGAATGGTCGAGATGCGTGTGGGTCAGCAGGATCGCCTTGACCGGCCGCCCGCCGATCTCGGCCAGCAGCGCCGCGCGGTGGGTTGCGTCGTCGGGCCCGGGGTCGAGCACCATCACCTCGTGCTCGCCGATGATGAAGCTGTTGGTTCCGGTGAAGGTAAACGGCCCGCCATTGCCTGCCGTCACCCGAACAATGCCCGGCGCGGCCTCGGCCGGAGCGTCGGGCTCGGGCTTGAAACTCCTGTCGAACGCCAGGGCGGCGGGGCTGTCCGGCATTGCGTGCATGGGGGCGACCGACTAAGAAACGGGCAGTCTTTTGCGCCCGAATGAGGAAGCTAGCCAATGGCCGCCACGCTGACCACTCCCAACACGCTGCTCGGCACGATCATGCCCAAGGCCGGCACCGATCGCGTCCTCAGCAACGTCGCGATGGTGCTGGTGGGCACCTTGATCATCACGATTTCGGCCAAGATCAGCGTCCCGACCTTTCCGGTCCCGGTGACGCTCCAGACCTTCGCCGTTGCCGCGGTTGCCGGCGCCTACGGCTCGCGCCTCGGCCTTGCCGCCGTCATTGCCTATCTTCTCGAGGGCCTGATCGGCGCACCGGTATTTTCCGGCGCCATCGCCGGACCGGCCTACCTCATGGGCCCGACCGGGGGCTTCCTCGTCGGTTTCATCCCGATGGCCTACGTCTCGGGCTTCGTGGCGGAACGGACCGGTTCGGCCCGGGTCATCCTCCTGGCCGTTGCGATGATCGTCGGCGACGCCATCGCGTTCGGGATCGGATACGCTTGGCTCGTCAAGTTCCTGGGCGACCACAATGTTGCGAGTCCGCTGAGCGCCGCGCTTGCCGCCGGCGTTACCCCATTCATCATCTGGGACGTGCTCAAGATGGTGTTTGCGGCGCTAACCGTGTCCGGGCTTTGGGCGGCGTTCCGCAAGCGGGCCTAGTTGAAACGCCACGGGGGCGCGTCTATAACGCCCCGCGCTTCGGCCCCAGGCAGGGCCGACGCCTTATCGGAGTATAGCGCAGCCTGGTAGCGCACCTGCTTCGGGAGCAGGGGGTCGAGTGTTCGAATCACTCTACTCCGACCATCAAAAAGGCCGGTCTTCGGACCGGCCTTTCCCATTTCGGCGGCCCTGACCGTTCCGTTGCCGCCCCCCCGCGAAACGTGTAGGAGCACGCCTCGTTGGGGCGTCGCCAAGTGGTAAGGCAGCGGTTTTTGGTACCGCCATTCCTAGGTTCGAATCCTAGCGCCCCAGCCATGGTCACATCGACAGCGACGCTCGCGGCACCGGCCTCAGCGCGCTTCGTGCGAGGCAACCAGCGCGACGAAGTCTGGCGCCGGCATCGGCTTTGCGAACAGGAAGCCCTGGGCGACGTCGTAACCCAGTTCGACCAGCACCCTCAGGTCGTCCTTTTCCTCGACGCCTTCGGCGACCGCCGTGATGCTGTAACGCTGGGCGAGGTCGCGAACCACGCGGCACATTTCGCGACGGCGCTCGTCGGAGGCGCATCCCTGCACGTATGAGCGGTCGAGCTTGATTTCCGCAAACGGCAATTCGCCCAGCCGCTCGAGCGACGAGTGTCCGGCGCCGAAATCGTCGATCGACACATAGACGTCGTAGAGCTTGAGCTGCACCGCGATCTCACGCGCCAGCTCCGGGTCGCTGATCGCCTCGTCTTCGGTCACCTCGACGATGAGCCCAGGGAATTTCGGATGCCGCGGCAGGTGCTGGCGGAGATTGGCGACGAACCCCGGCCGCTGTAGCACCGACGCCGGCACGTTGATCGCGAGCCGGTTGGTCATGCGGTGATCGGCAAAGACCGACCAGTCGTGGAGCGTTCGGCGGACGACGTAATCGGTGAGCGGATGGTAGAGCGGATCGCCCGGCCGGGGCAGGAACCGTTCGGGCAGGACGATTCCTTCCGCCGGGTGCCGCAACCGCACAAGCGCTTCGGCACCGCAGATCAGCATCGAGCGCAGGTCGATCTTGGGTTGGTACCACAATTCGAGCCAGTCATTCTTGAGCGCGGTCTCGAGATTGATGTCGCCGTTCCGAGGCCCTTCAGCCGCCTTCCGGCCTTCGATCGCGTCGCGCAGCGTTTCGAGCCGGAATGGCTTGGTCAGCGACGGCAACATCTTCAATCCGCGGCGTTCGCCAATCTGATGCACCTCCTCAAGCGTCGCCTCGTCGCGCCCGCTGATCAGCATCAGGCTCCCGCCATAGCGATTGGCGGCGAGCATGCGGATCACCTCGATCGCATCCGAATTCCCCAGCGCAAGATCGAGCACGATGAGTGCCGGCGGCCATTGAATCAGCGCTGCTTCAACCTCGATCCCCGTGGCAAGCTCATGCGCAACATAGCCGCTGGCGATCAGCGCGTTGGCGACCGCCGACCGAACCTGGGCCTCGTCATCGACAACGAACGCATGAGTGCGGCCGTGGACGGCGCGCCCGCGCCGCGCCGGCAGCGAGGTTTCTCTCGGCGTTCCATCGCGAGGTGGGTCTGACACCGTAGCCCCCAGGAAGGCGGGCTGCACCAGATCATGGGACTGCCGCGCCATCCGCACGATTAAGGCCGTGCCGGTTACTCGCGGATGAAGGTCTCTACGTAGAATATCGTTCGGATCACACCGGTTGGGATGCAACCAAAGCGCCCGCAGAAGGCGCGAATGGCGGTTTGTACGGAGCAGCTGCAACACCTCCGGTTAAGCCTGTGTCGGCGAGGCTCAGGACGGGCCTGCCGGCCAGGAGCCATGGGCTCGGGCGCGAGCCTCAAGGGGACCACGGGTGATACAGGCGGGCGCACAGCTCTCTCTCGTCGTATGCCTCGGCGATTCGATCTGCGCCCTGCCGATCGGTTGCGTGGCCGAAGTGCTGCGCCCACTCCCGATCTTGCCGTTGGCCGATCCTGCTGACGCGGTCCTCGGGGTCTCGATCGTGCGCGGCGCAACCGTCCCGATCGTCGACGGACCAAAACTCCTGGGCGCCGCGAACTCGTGTGATGACCGCCTCGTAGTTCTCCGCGTCGATACGCGCCGCGTCGGACTGATGGTGACCTCGGTGCTTGGCGTGCGCGCCATTCCCCCTGATGTGTCGGCCGGCCTTCCGCCGCTGCTGGCCGGAATGCGTGGGATCGCCGGCATTGCAGCGCTCGACGGTCGGCTGATGGCTGTCCTCGATCTGGCGCGCCTCGTACCTCCAACCGTCTTTTCGGCGCTCGACGAGCGGAGCGCGGCGTGACGGACATTCTCGAAGACGGGTCCGTGCCGGCGCGCTTCCGCAATCTGGTTGCGGCACGCTACGGTCTCCAATTCGACGAGCCGCGGCTGGGCTACCTTGGCGAGGTGGTGCGGCGGGCAGCCGATCTTTGCGGATGCAGCCCCAACCGCTACCTGGCGCTCCTCGAGGCGGGACGCCCGGACGTCGAGCTTCCCGCCGACGAGCTGACCGTCGGCGAGACCTATTTCTTCCGCAACATCGCCCAGTTCACAGCATTTCGCGAGGTCGCACTGCCGGCTCGCCTTGAAGCCATCCGTGAGAAGCGAAAGCTGTCGGTTCTTTCCGCGGGGTGCGCTTCGGGTGAGGAACCGTTCACCATCGCCATGGTGCTGCGCGAGGACTTGCCTCCGTCGGAGCCCGACGCAGACCTTCTCGCGGTCGACGTCAATCCCATAGCCCTCGGGCACGCTGCGAGGGGGCGCTATGCCCGTTGGGCCACGCGCGAGATGCCTCCTGCGGCGCTGGAGCGCTGGTTCAGGCGTGAGGGGCGCGGGCTGATGCTCGCCGACGAGATCAGGCGGCTGGTGCGCTTTGGGCGGTGCAATCTCGCCGACCCCGATGCCGACATCTGGTCGGCCGACCGCTACGACGTGATCTTCTGCCGCAACGTCATCATGTATTTCACGCCGGCGATGCAGCGCACGGTGGTCGGGCGGCTCGCACGCTCCCTGGTGCCGGGCGGCTACCTGTTCCTCGGCCACGCCGAGAGCCTGCGCGGCCTGACCGACGAGCTTCGTCTCATCCATACACACGGCACGTTCTACTACCAGCGACCGTCGGATGCCGAGTTTGCTGCCATCGAGCGCAGGGTTGTTGATGCAGCCTCCGCCTGCTCAGCCGCGGCTCCGGATGTCGCGTGGAATGTCACCATCAACGCCGCGGCGGATCGGATCCAATCCCTCGCGCAGCTTCACCCATTGTCGGCCAAGGTATCTCCCGTGGCCGCCGAAGCGCCACCGAGCTCGGAGGAGTCCCCAGACCTCGGCGAAGCGGTTCGCCTCGTGCAGGCCGGACAGATCGCGGCTGCGGCAGACATCTGCGCCCAGATTCTCGATGCCGACGCGCTCGACGCGGGCGCCACCTACGTACTCGGCCTCTGTCTCGAGGCGCGCGGCGACACCATAAGGGCCCGCAAGCAATACGACGCCGCGATCGAGATCGATCCGTACTTCGCCATGCCGCGCCTTCGGCGTGGACTGCTCGCGCAACGCGCAGGCCTGCCCAATGCGGCAGCCGAACTGGCGACAGCGGCCGCGCTGCTCGACATCGAGGACGGCTCGCGCCTCGAGCTGTTCGGCGGGGGCTTTGGTCGATCCGCGCTGATCGAGATGTGCTGGCCGTCGTCCCGTGACCTCAGGCAGGAGGCCGGCTGATGCACCGTGCGATGGCCCTCCGTCAGGCGTTCGACGCTTCCTTCGCTGAGCTGCCCACAGCCGCGCGAGAGCCGCAGGATGACTTCGTCGTGCTCGGTATGGGTGAGGCGCGGTGCGCGGTGGCGATGCGACAGCTCGGGGGCCTTCACGCCGATCTTGAGATCCTCTCGTGCCCCAGCGAGCATCCCGAGTTCCTGGGGCTGGCGGTGCTCCGCGGGCTGCTCCTGCCGGTCTACGACCTGGCGCTTCTGATATCGGAGCCTCATGGCATCAGCCCCCGCTGGTTCGCGCTCAACCCAAGTCGCGATTTCGCCGTCGCAGTCGAGCGCATGGAGACCAGCTTTCGCGCGCGAGCGGTTGCCCGCGGCGACACCGCGACCGGACGCGTCCTTACCCATGCGGGCCAAGTCATACGGCTCGTCGACCTGCTGTCCCTTGAGACACAGCTGCGGCAGCGAGCCAACGAGTTTCATTCCACAATGGAGCGTCTTTGATGTTGAAGAACTGGACGTTCGGCCGCCGGGTCTTGGCGGGCCTGCTGACCATGGTCTTCTTCGTTGCCTTCATCGGCTGCATCGCGGTGGCCGCGCTGCATGCGGTGGTCGCCAGCAAGGACACGGTGATCGACGTCGACTCGCCGTTGCTGTTGAAGGCGGCGCAGATGCAGACCGTACGGCAGCAACTGAACTCGTCATTCCGCAACTTCCTTCTTTCCGGATCGCCAGCCGATCTCGCCAGTCTGCAGACCGTGCGAGCGACCTTCAGCGCCGCGCTTCAGGCCATGCGTCAGGACGCACTCGACCGCGCCGATCCGATCAGCCTGCGGCTGACAGATGCCGTCGCAGCCGCCTACGCCGATCACGTCCAGGTCGTCGATGAGGTCAACGCGTCCCGTACGGCGGGCGCGACGATCCAGGACGCGCTGGCGCGGTATGATCGTGACGGCCAGCCGAAGGGGATGGCGCTGTCGCAAGCGATCGCCAACTACGTCACCCAGAGGCAGAATGAGCTTGGCGCCGCCCAGGCCGAGGCGACAGAAAACGCCTATCTGGGCGAGAACATCATTCTGACCGCAGCAATCATGGCGGCCGTGTTGGCCATGATCTTCGCGCAGTACCTTTCCGGACTCCTCAGCCGCCAAATCGGAGCCGCGGTCAGTCATGTGCGCAGCTCGTCCGCCGAGCTCCACGCCGCTGCGAACCAGCAGGCGACGGGCGTCAAGGAGCAGGTGACCTCGATGAGCGAGATCAACACCACGATCAACGAACTGCTCGCAACCTCGCGGCAGATCGCCGAGGGCGCGCGCCGCGTTACCCAGATCGCCGAGCAGACCACCGACACGACCCGTTCCGGCGATGGCACGGTGGCCCGCGCCACCGAGTCCATCGAAGGCATTCGCCGCCAGGTCGATCTGGTGGTCAATCACATGATCGAGCTCGGCAGGAAGTCGCAGCAGATCGGGGCGGTGCTCGATATCGTCAGCGAGCTCGCCGAACAGACCAACATCTTGTCGATCAACGCCACGATTGAGGCGGTCGGCGCCGGCGAAAGCGGCAAGCGCTTTTCGGTCGTCGCCGAAGAAATCCGCAAGCTCGCCGACCGCGTCGCGGAGTCCGCCAAAGAGATTCGCGGTCTGATCGATGACGTTCGCAGCTCCGTCAATACTACGGTGATGGCCACCGAGATCGGCTCCAAGGCGGTCACCGCCGGCACCGGACAGTTCGGCGAAGTCGCACGTCTCTTCCAACAGATCGCCGAACTCGTCGTCACCACCACCGAGGCCGCACGCGAGATCGAGCTGTCGACCAAGCAGCAAGCGACGGCCGTCGAACAGGTGAATATCGCCATCGGCAGCGTTGCCCAGGCGACGCGCGAGACCGAAGCGTCCGCGAGCCAGACGATTCAGACCGCCGCCGAACTCGCGACCACGTCGCGCGACCTGCTGCGCATCGTCGACAGCCGAAGCGCGGCGTAGGGATGTCGCGCGACCCTTACCGATACTTTCGCCTCGAGGCGCGCGAGTTGACCGACCAGCTTGGATCGGCCGCGCTGGAGCTTGAGCGCGACGGGAGCGCCGAAGTCGTCGCGCGACTGCTGCGCCTGGCCCACACCCTCAAGGGCGCTGCCCGCGTCGTGCGCCTCGGCGACATCGCCGAAGCCGCGCACGAGATCGAGGGGCTTCTGGCACCGGCGCGCGGCGGCGTTGGCGGCGTATCGAATGAAACCATCGGTGAATTGCTGCAGCGCTTGGACCAAATTTCGACCGCGCTCGCGGCGATTGCGCCGGCCCAGCAACAAGTCGAGGCGGAGACCAATGTCCCGTCGCTGGCGGTAGCAGAAGCCGCCGACGTCGACGCACTTCTCGATGGCCTGTCGGACATGGGCTTCGAACTCCGCGCACTCGATACGGTCGCCCGGATGTTGCAACCGCCCGGAGCGGCGGCCAGCGACTTGGATCGCATCGCGAAGGCGCAGCGTGACACCGGTCGGGCGCACGATCGCCTTGAACGCGATCTCGCCCACCTGCACGACGCCGCCGAACGTCTGCGGCTCGTGCCGGCACAGGGGCTGCTGACCGCGGCGGCCCGGGCCGCGCGCGACTCGGCCCGGGCGCTGGGCAAGGCTATCGAGTTCGTCGGAGAGGGCGGCGAGATCAGGCTGGACGCCGCGGTTGTTCGCGTCATTCAGGACGCGATGCTCCAGCTCGCGCGCAACGCAGTCGCGCACGGGATCGAGGCACCCGCCGCGCGCCTGGCGGGTGGAAAGCCCGGCGCCGGCAGGGTTACCGTATCGGTCAGGCGAAGCGGACGCCGCATCGTCTTTCGCTGCGAGGATGACGGGAAGGGGATCGACGTCGCGGCTCTCCGCGAGGTTGCGATCCGCAATGGCCGGTCGCCGTCAGAGGTCGACGGCCTGCTGGCGAGCGGCCTCGTTGGCTTCCTGATGCATGGGGGCGCCAGCACCGCGCCGAACGTATCCGAAGTTGCCGGCAGGGGCATCGGCATGGACATGGTGCGCGACGCGGTCACTCGGCTGGGTGCCCGCATCGACGTGACGACAGAACCAGGTATCTCCACGCGATTCGAAATCGTCGCACCGCTGACGATGTCCTCCCTGGAAGTGCTTCGACTGCAGTCCGGCGACCTGGATGTCTGCGTGCCGCTGCACGCCGTGCGCGAGATCGCCAGAGTCACCCCGTCGGATGTTCACCGCTCGGCGCGCGGCGATGTCATCGTGCGAGACGAGCAGTCGATCCGCGTCGCGCCTCTCGCGCCCCTGATTGGCCGGCCGGACGATCTCCGTCCCACGACCGCCCGGTCGGTCGCGATCATCGAAGCGGCGTCCGGAACCATCGTGCTGACCGTGAGCCGGGTGCGCGGTACGGCCGGCATCCTTCTCCGTGGCTTGCCCACTCTGGCGCTCGCGTCGCCCATCATCGCGGGCGCGTGCGTCGATGCTGGTGGCCGGGCCATGCTGGTTCTTGACCCCGAGCAACTGGTCGCCGCCGCGCTGGAAATGAGCGGCCAGGCTGCTGCCGTTCGGCCGACCAAGCACCATTTGCTGGTCGTCGACGATTCCATCACCACCCGCATGCTCGAGCAGTCCATCCTTGAATCGGCGGGCTTCGACGTCGACGTCGCGGTTTCCGCCGAACACGGATTAGCGCGCGTCCGCGCCACCGACTATGCGCTCGTGCTGGTCGACGTCGAGATGCCTGGGATGGACGGGTTCGGCTTCATCGAAGAGCTTCGCCGCGACGCGCGGCTGCGGGATCTTCCGGCGATCCTGGTTACCTCGCGCAATGCGCCCGAGGATCGGCAACGCGGCCACGACGTCGGCGCGCAGGACTATGTCGTCAAATCTGAGTTCGATCAGGCAAAGCTGATCAGTCGGATCCGCGAGCTCGTCGCGAGATGAGCAGTTTGATCCGCGTCCTGGTGGTGGAGGATTCCGCGACCGTGCGCGACATGCTCTGCGAGGTGCTGCGATCGGACGGCGGCTTCGAGGTCGTCGGTGCGGCTGGCGACGGCCAAGTGGCGATCGACCTCTGCCGTGAGCTGAGGCCGGACGTGGTCACCATGGACATGATGCTTCCCCGCCTAAGCGGTCTCGCGGCGACCGAACAGATCATGGCGTTTTGTCCGACCCCGATCCTCATCGTTTCGGCATCGTTCAATCGCGCCGACGTCTTCAACAGCTACGATGCGCTCGCCGCCGGCGCCGTCGATGTGCTCGAAAAGCCGTTGGGGAACGAACCTGCCGGCGAATGGGAACGGCGTTTCCTTGATGCCGTGCACCTCGTCTCCCGCATTCGGGTCATCACCCATCTGAGGGCCCGGTCGAGCTTCGCGACTACTGCAACCGCGCGGCCCCAGCCGGAGGCCAGGGACGTTCGGCTGATCGCGATCGGCGCCTCGACCGGCGGTCCCGCGGCCGTGGTTGCGCTCCTTCGCTCGATGCCGGTTGGTCTTGGCGTGCCGGTCCTCGTCGTCATCCATCTCAACCCGCAGTTCGGACACGACTTCGCCGATTGGCTCGACACGCAGACCGCGTGGCGGGCCTGCTTCGCGACCGATGGCGAACCGCTTGCCGAAAACCTAGGGACCGCCATCCTCGCCCCGCCCGGTATGCACATGATCGTCCGCAACCGTCGCGTTCACCTCGACGACGGCCCCGAGCGGCTTTCGTGCAAGCCCTCCGTAGACGTCCTCTTTTCCTCGATCGCCGCCGAATGCGACGGGCACGCCGCGGCCGTCCTGCTTACCGGCATGGGGCGTGACGGCGCGGCCGGCCTGCTGGCGGTCCGCCGGAGCGGTGGCGAGACCATCGTCCAGGACGAGGCCACCTCAATCGTTTACGGCATGCCCCGAGAGGCCGCCTCGATCGGAGCGGCGAGACGCATCCTGCCGCTCGGCGAGATCGGTCCCGCGCTCACCGGTCTGGTCCGCGCGCGGAGCGCAGTGCGATGAGCCAGCGGGTCCTCGTCGTCGACGACAGCCTCACAGTGCGCATGGACCTTGCCGAGGCGTTCGAAGCGGCCGGTCTCGCGGCGACCACCTGCGATAGCCTCGCGGCAGCGCGCGCTCTCCTCCGCGCGAATGACATTGGGCTTGTGGTGCTCGACGTAATGCTCCCCGATGGAGACGGCGTCGATCTCCTGCGCGAGTTGCGCGCGGGAGGCCGCGCCTCATTGCCCGTAGTGATGCTCTCCACCGAAGCCGAGGTGCAGGACCGTATCCGCGGCTTGGCGACCGGCGCCGACGACTACGTGGGCAAGCCCTATGACGCGCCATATCTCGTCGCCCGTGCCCGTGAGCTCCTTGGCAGGACCGAGCCCTCGGACGACCAGCGGCCTGCCGTGCTGGTGGTCGACGACTCCTGGACCTATCGCGAGCACCTCGCAGAGATGCTGGAAGCTGCGGGCTATCGCGCTATCCTGGCCGATAGCGGCAGGTCCGGATTTGCCGTTCTCGCCGACCGGCGGCCGGCGGCCATCATCGTCGATGGCGTGATGCCCGATATGGACGGCGCGACGCTCATCCGTCGCGTCCGTCTCGACGCCGCGCTTCGCGACCTGCCGTGCATTATGCTCACGGCATCGGAAGACCCAGGTACCCAGTTGCGTGCGCTCGATGCCGGCGCCGATACCTTCGTACGCAAGGATGAGGTGGCCGACGTCATCATCGCACGGCTCGCCGCGGTCATGCGTGGTCGGAGCGAGTCCCGGCTTCCGCAGCTCTCGAGCCTCGCGGCGCCGCGTCGCATCCTCGCGGTGGACGACAGCCCGGCGGACTTGGTCTCGCTCGCCGACACGCTCCGCGCTGAAGGCTATGATGTTTCGCTGGCGCGCTCCGGCGAGGAGGCAATCGATCTGCTTGCGGTCGAATGCCCGGATTGCATCCTGATGAAGCGGTCCATGCCGGGGATCGGCGGGGAGGAGGCGTGCCGGCGCATCAAAGCGGCCTCGGGCCTTCGCGACGTTCCGCTGATCCTCTTCGCCGACGCCGACGATCCCGTAGCGCTGCTCGACGCACTCGCCGGCGGCGCCGACGACTACGTGACCAAGTCCTCAGGCATCGAAGTGCTGGCGGCTCGTGTGCGTGCACAAATCCGACGCAAGCAGCTCGAGGACGAGAGCCGACGCTACCGCGAAGAACTGCTGGGCAGCGAGTTGGCGGCAAGCGAGGAGCGCGCGGCCCGCATGCTCGCTCAAGAGCGCGCCGCGATGGTCGATGAGCTCGAGCGAACCGTCGAAACGCGCACACGGGAACTCGAGCAAAGCCTTGTTGAACGCCGTCACGCCGAGCGCCTTGCGTCGGTGGGCATGATGGCCGCCAGCATCGCCCACGAGATCAACAATCCGCTCGCGATCGTCATCGCCAATCTGGAGCTCGTCTCGTTAGCGCTCGATAGCTTGCGCGACTGTGACGCG
>Ga0265339_10000281_pt1 | contig 41044 bp, 34 predicted proteins | sample 4CB219metaG_FD_202085 | JGI IMG/M metagenome (GOLD analysis project Ga0265339, IMG submission 202085) | Rhizosphere microbial communities from Carex aquatilis grown in University of Washington, Seatle, WA, United States - 4-CB2-19 metaG | ecosystem: Host-associated > Plants > Roots >... | reverse complement strand
TTCGCATCTCGGGCACCCTCTCCCACAAGGGGAGAGGGGAAGAGCAGGGTGCATGACGACTGAGGCGGGATTTACTCAGTCAGCCCCGCGCCGCCTTCTTGCGCCAGGCAAGGTGCACCGCGCAGGTGCACCCCTGCGGATGCGACGCCAAATCCGCCGAGGCGGCGTCGTTGGCGGGAACCGCGGCGGCAGGCGCAACGGCGGGTTTCGCCTCTTGCAGCGCGCGCGCCTCGGTCGGTCGGGTCTGCGCCGGGACGTAGTTGAGGATCGGCGCCAACCAGCGCTCGACCTCGGCGACCGGCATGCCCTTGCGCGCGGCATAGTCCTCGACCTGATCGCGCTCGATCTTGCCGACGCCGAAATAGAAGCTCTCGGGATGGCTGAAATAGAGGCCCGACACGGACGAGCCCGGCCACATGGCAAAGCTCTCGGTGAGCTTCACCCCGGCTTCCTTCTCCGCATCGAGCAGGGCGAACAGCGTCTTCTTCTCGGTGTGATCGGGCTGCGAAGGATAGCCGGGCGCGGGACGGATGCCCCGATATTTTTCCTGGATCAGCTCAAGGTTCGACAACTGCTCGTCCGGCGCGTAAGCCCAGAACTCGCGCCGCACCCGCGCATGCATGTGCTCGGCGAAGGCCTCGGCCAGCCGATCGGCCAGCGCCTTGCACAGGATCGAGGAATAGTCGTCATTGGCGTTCTTGAAGCGGTCGGCGACGGCATCCTCGCCGATGCCTGCGGTGACCGCGAAGCCGCCGATATAGTCGGGGATGCCGGACTCGCGCGGCGCGATGAAATCGGACAGCGCTGCGTTGAAGCGGCCTTCGCGCTTCTCGAGCTGCTGGCGCAACGTGTAAAGGGTGGCGATCTTCTTCGTTCGCGTCTCGTCGGCATAGACGGCAATATCGTCGCCTTCGGCGTTGGCCGGCCAGAAGCCGATCGCGGCGCCCGCCTTGAACCATTTGTTCTTGACGATGCGCTCCAGCATTTCGCGCCCATCCGCATAGAGTGCACGCGCGGCCTCGCCGATTCTTGGGTCGTCGAGGATGGCAGGGAAGGTGCCTCTCAATTCCCAGATCTGGAAGAACGGCGCCCAGTCGATGTGGTCGACGAGCCTGGCGAGATCGTAATCGTAAAATCCCTTGACGCCGAGAAACGTCGGCTTCTTCGGCGGCGCCTTCGCGAAGTCGATCGGCACGCGGTTGGCGCGGGCGTCGGCGATCGACAGCCGCTTCCTGTCGGTCCGGGTGCGGAAATGGGTCGCCGAAATCTTGGCATTTTCGGCGCGGATCTCGGCGGCAAAGCTGTCGCGCTTGTCGGGCGACAGCAGCGAGGAAACGACCCCGACCGCGCGGCTGGCGTCGTTGACGTGCACCACCGGCCCGCGCAGATAGTTCGGGTCGATCTTGACTGCCGTATGCACGCGGCTGGTGGTGGCGCCCCCGATCAGGAGCGGGAGCGTCAAGCCCAGCCGCTCGAGCTCGCTGGCCATGAAAGCCATCTCGTCGAGCGAGGGCGTGATCAGGCCCGACAGGCCGATGGCGTCCGCCCTCTCGGCCTTGGCGGTTTCGATGATCTTCGCAGCCGGCACCATCACGCCGAGGTCGATCACCTCGTAGTTGTTGCACTGCAGGACGATGCTGACGATGTTCTTGCCGATGTCGTGGACGTCGCCCTTCACGGTGGCGAGCACGATCTTGCCAGCGGCATGACGGCCGTCGCCGGCTACGCCATTGGCGAGGTTCCTCGCCTTCTCCTCTTCCATGAACGGCATCAGATAGGCGACCGCCTGCTTCATCACCCGCGCCGACTTCACCACCTGCGGCAAGAACATCTTGCCGTCGCCGAAGAGATCGCCGACCACGTTCATGCCGGCCATCAGCGGGCCTTCGATCACGTCCAGCGGACGCTCGGCGGCCTTCCGCGCGGCTTCGGTATCTTGCTCGATATAGTCGGTGATGCCGTGCACCAGCGCATGGGAAAGCCGCTTGTCGACCGGCCATTCGCGCCAGGCCAGATCGGCTTCCTTCGCCTGTGTCTGCTTGCCGCGGAATTTTTCCGCCAGTGCCAGCAGCCGCTCGCCGGCCTGCGGGTCGCGGTTGAGGACGACGTCCTCGCACACGCTGCGCAGCTCGGGATCGATGTCGTCATAGACGATCATCTGCCCGGCATTGACGATGCCCATATCCATGCCGGCGTGGATCGCGTGATACAGGAACACCGAATGCATGGCCTCGCGCACCGGCTCGTTGCCGCGGAACGAGAACGAAAGATTCGAGACGCCGCCGGAGACATGCGCGCCGGGCAGGTTCTGGCGGATCCAGCGCGCCGCCTCGATGAAATCGACGCCGTAATTGTTGTGCTCCTCGATCCCGGTGGCGATCGCGAAAATATTGGGATCGAAGATGATGTCCTCGGGCGCAAAACCGACGCGGTCGAGCAGGATGTCGTAGGCGCGCTTGCAGATCGCGGTCTTGCGCGCAAAGGTATCGGCCTGGCCGGTCTCGTCAAAGGCCATCACCACCACGGCCGCGCCGTGACGATGCGCGATCTTCGCCTCGTTGATGAACTTGGCCTCGCCTTCCTTCAACGAGATCGAGTTGACGACCGGCTTGCCCTGCACGCATTTCAGGCCGGCCTCGATCACCGAAAATTTCGAGGAATCGATCATGACCGGCACGCGGGCGATGTCCGGCTCGGCGGCCACCAGGTTGAGGAAGGTCCGCATCGCGGCTTCCGAATCCAGGAGGCCCTCGTCCATGTTGACGTCGATGATCTGCGCGCCGTTGGCGACCTGGTCGCGCGCCACCTGAAGCGCCGCGTTGTAGTCGCCGGCGGTGATCAGCTTGCGGAACCTCGCCGATCCCGTGACATTGGTGCGCTCGCCGATATTGACGAAGGGTATCGCGGGCGTGAGTTCGAACGGCTCCAGCCCCGAAAGCCGCAGGCGCGGCTCGATGGTTGGCACCACGCGCGGCTTGAACGGCGCGATCGCGGCCGCGATCGCCCTGATATGGTCCGGTGTGGTGCCGCAGCAGCCGCCGACGATGTTGACAAGGCCGTCACGCGCGAACTCGCCGATCAGGCGGGCCATGTAGTCCGGGCTCTCGTCGTACTGGCCGAACTCGTTGGGCAGGCCGGCATTCGGATAGGCACACACCAGCGTGTCGGCGACGCGGCCGATGTCGGCGATGTGCGCGCGCAAATCTTCAGCACCCAGCGCGCAGTTGAAGCCGATGGTGACGGGTCGCGCATGCCTGACCGAGTTCCAGAACGCCTCCGGCAACTGGCCGGACAGCAGGCGGCCGGATTTGTCGGTGATGGTGCCGGAGATCATCACCGGCACGTCGATGCCGCGGGCCTCGCAGATTTCGCTGATCGCGTAGAGCGCGGCTTTTGCATTGAGCGTGTCGAAGATGGTTTCGAGCAGGAGGATGTCGACGCCGCCGTCCAGAAGTCCGTTGATCTGCTCGCCATAGGCCAGCCGCAGGTCGTCGAAGGTGACGGCGCGGAAGCCGGGATTGGCGACATCGGGCGAGATCGAGGCGGTGCGATTGGTCGGCCCGATGGCGCCGGCGACGAAGCGCGGCTTGCCGTCCTCTGCCGATACGCGCCTGGCCGCGGCCCGTGCGAGCCGGGCGCCTTCGCGGTTCATCTCGTAGACGATGTCGGCAAGGTCGTAATCGGCCTGGGCGATCGAGGTCGAAGAGAAGGTGTTGGTGGCGACGATGTCGGCGCCGGCACGCAAATAGGCGGCGTGGATGTCCTCGATGGCCTGTGGCTGGGTCAGGATCAGAAGATCGTTGTTGCCCCGGAGGTCGCGATGGAAATTCGCAAAGCGCGCGCCGCGAAATGCGGCTTCATCGAAACCGAGGGCCTGGATCATGGTGCCCATGGCGCCGTCGAGCAGCAGGATGCGCTGGCGGGCGGCCGCGATGAGTTCAATGCGTTTGGGCGAGACGGGCAACGACATCAGGCAGCCTTCCGCGCCCCATTGGGGCGAATGCCGAGCAGGTGGCTGATCGCAAACACCAGATCGGCGCGGTTCATGGTGTAGAAGTGAAAGGTATCGACGCCGTGCTTGTTGAGTTTCTGCACCTGGCCCGCGGCAACGGTGGCCGCCACCAGCTTGCGGGTCTCGGGATCGTCGTCGAGGCCCTCGAATTTCTTCGCGAGCCAGGACGGCATGCTGGCGCCGGCGCGTTTGGCGAAATTCGCGGCCTGCTTGAAGTTCTGCACCGGCAGAATTCCCGGCACGATCGGGATGTTGATGCCGGCGCCGCGCACGCGGTCGAGGAAACGGAAGTAGAGATCGTTATCGAAGAAGAACTGCGTGATCGCCCGTGCGGCGCCGGCATCGACCTTGGCCTTGAGCATGTCGAGATCGGCATCGAAGCTCGCGCTCTCCGGGTGCTTTTCGGGATAGGCCGAGACCGTCACCTCGATGTCGCCATGGCGGCGCTTGATGGACGCCACCAGATCGGCGGAGCTGCGATAACCCTGCGGATGCGGCGTGTAGCAGCTGCCGATGCCGCCGGCGGGATCGCCGCGCAGCGCCACGATGTGGCGGACGCCGATCTCGTGATAGCGCGCCACCACCTCGTCGACATCGGCGCAGGGTGCATCCACGCAGGTGAGGTGGGCGGCCGGCACCAGATCGGTCTCGGCCAGGATGCGCGCGATGGTCGCATGCGTCCGCTCGCGGGTCGAACCGCCCGCGCCATAGGTCACCGATACGAAGTTGGGCTTCAGCGGCGCCAGCCTCTTGATTGTCTCCCACAGGCTCCTCTCCATCTCCTCCGTCTTTGGCGGGAAGAACTCGAAGGAGATGTCGGGCGATTTCAGCGCGCGGCGCCCGTCCGGCCGGGGGGGCGTATGCTCGATCATTGGCACCAGACACTCCACTGCATCTCAAAAGGTCACGCTTGGCTTCGAAGGGCTAAAATAGGCCGAACTAGGCAGCTCAAACAGCCCATGATGGATGGGAAATTGCCCAATCTTATATTAATATAGGACTTTTATGCCCTGATTAGAAAGTATGTGGGCAGGCTGAATTAGCCAGATTAAAGAGCTAAGATGATAGAAATACTGAATATATAAGCTGATATTGCAATCTTTTCGCAGTGGGCAGTGCCGCTACAGGTGTCAAAAATCAATCATATATCCCATTCAACCTGCGTCTCGCCTCACCTCGTCGGAGGGCGCCCCCGCCAACCCATTGTGGGTCTCGCCTCATGCGCTAATATTTTGCGGAGATGATCCCGCTCTCCATCCTCGACCTCTCGGTCGTCACCACCGCAACCCGCCCCGCCGCGGCGCTGCGCAACAGCATCGATCTGGCGCGCCATGCCGACGGGCTCGGCTTCCTCCGCTACTGGCTCGCCGAGCATCACAATCTGGCCTCCGTCGCGAGCCCCGCGCCGGACGTGATGATCGGGCAGATCGCCGCGGTGACGAGCCGCATCCGTGTCGGCGCCGGCGGCGTCATGCTGCCCAACCACGCGCCGCTGGTGGTGGCCGAACGCTTCAAGATGCTGGAAGCGCTGTTCCCGGGCCGGATTGATCTCGGCCTGGGCCGTGCCCCGGGGACCGATGGCGCCACGGCCTATGCGTTGCGCAGCCGGCTCGATCGCCACGAGGGCGACGATTTCCTCGAGCGGCTGCATGAACTGACCTTGTGGGAGACCCGGGATTTCCCGCCCGGGCACCCCTACAACAAGGTGGTGGCGATGCCGGACGACACGCCGCTGCCGCCGATCTGGCTGCTCGGCTCCAGCGACTACAGTTCGGAACTCGCGGCCCAGGTCGGCATGGGCTTCGCGTTCGCGCACCATTTTGCCACCTATGATGCGGTCCAGGCGATGACCGACTACCGCAGCCATTTCAAGCCGTCGCCCTGGCGCGCGACCCCCTATGCAATTCTGGCCGTCGCCGTGGTCGCGGCCGAAACCGATGCGGAAGCCGAGCGGCTCGCATCGTCGATGGATCTCAACCGTCTGCTGCGCGACCGCGGGCAATATCTGCCGCTGCCGAGCCCGGAGGAAGCGCTCGCCTTTCCCTACACCGATGCCGATCGCGCGTTGATTGCGCGCAACCGCTCGCGGCTGTTCGTCGGCTGCCCGGCAACGCTGATGACGAAGCTTGAGCCGCTGATCGCGGCCAGCCAGGCCGACGAGTTGATGGTCATCACGGCCGTGTACGACCACGAGGCGCGCAAGAGGTCCTACAGCCTGCTTGCCGATGCGTTCGGCTTGGGAAAGAAGGAGGCGGCGTGAGCGGCCTGAGAGACGGCTTCGACGACCAAGATGCCGTCACTCCATCTTCTCGCTGAACGTGGCGCGGAAGGGATGGCCGGGATAGACGCCGACGATGCGGAATTCGCGCGAGAAGAATTGCAATTCCTCCAGCGCGAAGGCGAGGCCCTTGTCATGCGGATGGCCGTCGACGTCGGCGTAGAACTGGGTCGCGAAGAAATTGCCGTCGACCATGTAGCTTTCGAGCTTGGTCATGTTGACGCCGTTGGTGGCGAAGCCGCCAAGCGCCTTGTAGAGCGCGGCGGGCAGGTTGCGCACCCGGAACACGAAGCTCGTGACCAGCGGGCCCGAACCCTGTTCGGCCCATTTTTCCTCGCGCGCCAGCACCACGAAGCGCGTGGTATTGTGGGTCTCGTCCTCGACGTCCTCGGCGAGGATGTCGAGGCCGTAGATTTGCGCTGCCAGCCTCGAGGCGATGGCGGCCGTGCTCTTGTCGCCGCGCTCGGCGATGGCGCGGGCGCTGCCGGCGGTATCGGCCGCGACGATCGGCCTGATGCCGAGTTTGCGGATGATGCGGCGGCATTGTCCGAGCGCATGGACATGGCTCTCCACCGTCGTGATATCGGCGAGCCTGGCGCCGCGCGGAGCCATCAATTGGTGGCGGATCGGCAGGAACCACTCGCCGACGATGAACAGGCCGGATGCCGGCAGCAGATGATGGATGTCGGCGACGCGCCCGGCGACCGAGTTCTCGATCGGAATCATGCCAAGATCGGCTTCGCCGGAGGCGATCGTCGACAGCGCATCTTCAAACGTCGGACAAGGCATCGGCTCGGCGTCGGGATAGGCCTCGACGATGGCGATATGGGAATTGGCCCCGGGTTCGCCCTGGAACGCGATCTTCAGCTTCTTGGTCATGGCGTCTTTTATCAGCCCATCAGGCTTTTGAAAGTATCCGCCGGGCGGTTTCGAGGTCCGCCGGCGTGTCGACACCTCGCGGCACGGTGTCGACGATGGTGATGTCGATGCGCATGCCTGCTTCCAGCGCACGCAGTTGCTCGAGCTTCTCCTGTCGCTCCAGCGGCGAGGGTTGCAAGCCGACAAAGCGCTCCAGCGCGGCGCGGCGATAGGCATAGAGGCCGATATGGTGGTAGCGCGGCCCGTCGCCGTGAGGGGCCGTGGCGCGGGTAAAATAAAGCGCGCGCATCCGCCGGCCGCCCAACGAGGTGCCGACCGCCTTCACCACGTTGGGGTTGGTGCTCTCCTCCTCGGTATGGATTTCGGCGGCCAGCGTTGCGATATCGACGGCCGGATCAGCCAGCGGCGCCAGCACGTCGCGGATGTTGTCGCGCGCGATGGTCGGAAAATCGCCCTGCAAATTGACCACAATGTCGGCTTCCCGGTGCGGATCGAGCTTGCAGAGCGCCTCGAAAATGCGATCCGAACCCGAGGGGTGGTCGGCGCGCGTCATGACCGCTTCTCCGCCGTGGGCCTTCACCACCTCCGCGATTTCCGGCGTGTCGGTGGCAACCGCGACGCGGCCGATTTGCGCAGCCTCCGCCCGGCGCAGCACATGGACGACCATCGGCAGGCCGGCGATGTCGAGGAGCGGTTTGCCAGGCAGGCGGGTCGCGGCCATGCGGGCGGGAATCAGCACTAAATTGCGGGTCTGGAGCATCCGGGCGGGGTCTGGGCCGGCTCTGTCTGCACCGAGCCGGGAATGATGGGACGGGTGGTCGGCCGGCGCGTTTATACGGGTTGCCAGAGCGGGGGCAAACCGATATCTCATTGCTGCTCGGAGTGCGAAGCGAAAGCAGCTCTTCCGGCGACTCATTCCGGCGGCTTTCCCGGCCGCCCCTTCCTCCCTTGGGCCCGGAGCCTGATCCAAAAATGGACTCCTTCGAACTCAACAAGATCATCGGTGCCGTGCTCGGTACCTGCCTCATATTGCTGGTGACGAACTTCACCGCCAGCGCACTGTTTACCCCGGTGATGCCGGAAAAGCCGGGTTTCGCGATCGCCGTGAAGGCCGAGGGGGCAGCTGCCGCCAAGGAAGCGGCGCCCGCGAAATCCGAGCCGATCGAACAGCTGCTGCAGGTCGCTTCCGTGCAAAAGGGTGAGGCCGATGCGAAAAAGTGCCAGGCCTGCCATACGCTCGCCAAGGGCGAACCGAACCGCGTCGGTCCAAACCTTTGGGGCATCGTCGGCGACAAGAAGGGCGAGGGCCGCGGATTCAATTTCTCGGCGGCCATGAAGGCCAAGGGCGGCACCTGGACCGACGACGACCTCAATCAGTTCCTTACCAATCCCAAGGGCTTCATTCCGGGCACCGCGATGGGTTTTGCCGGCATTACGAAGGACAGCGAGCGCGCCGACGTGATCGCCTATCTGCACAGCCTTGCGGACACCCCGGTTCCGCTGCCAACCGCGTCGAAATAGCCCCGCGGCGCCTGAAACATTGTTCCATGAGCAACGGCCAGGCCTAGCCTGGCCGTTTCTTTTGGGGCGGTCTCGGCCGTTTCTTTTGGGCGGTCTCCGAGTTGTCATCGGGACGATTCGCCGCACAATGGCGTGCTATCATGAGCAAAAAGCAACGTAACCGGCCGAACCCTTGCCTTATATTGCGGCCCCAATAACGCGACAGCGAAAGGACTTCGTCATTTTGGCCATTACCCGACGACAGCTTCTGCAAAGCGCTGCGGCCGCCACCCTCGCCCCGGCACTCGGGAGTGCGGCAGGCCTCGGCGCAATTCGCAAGGCCGGCGCGCAATCGGCGCCAGATCTGGCATGGCGGCATGCTCTTTCGCTGTTCGGCGACATCAAATATCCCGCCGACTTCAAGCGCTTCGATTATGTCAATCCGGATGCGCCGAAGGGTGGCATGGTCCGCGAGCTCGAAGTCGGTACCTTCGACAATTTCAATATCGTGGTCGCCGGCTTCAAGGGGGCGACCGCGGGAGGCGTGGGGCTGATCTACGAGAGCCTGACCAGTCAGGCGCTCGATGAAGTCGAGACCTCCTATGGCCAGCTTGCGGAGGCGGCGGCCTATCCGGAGGATCGTTCCTATGTGGTCTATCGCCTGCGCAGCGAGGCGCGCTGGCATGACGGCAAGCCGGTCACGCCGGACGACGTCGTTTTCTCCTTCGATGCGCTGAAAAAGATCAGCCCGATGTACAGCGCGTACTACCGGCATATCGCCAAGTGCGAGCAGGTCGGTGAACGTGACGTCAAGTTCACTTTCGACGGGCCCGGCAACCGTGAATTGCCGATGATCACCGGGCAGCTCCTTGTGCTGCCCAAGCATTGGTGGGAGGCAACCGACGCGCAAGGGAAGAAGCGCGACATCAGCGCGACGACGCTGGAGATTCCGCTAGGCTCGGGGCCCTACCGCATCAAGGAATTTGACGCCGGCCGTTCACTCGTGCTCGAGCGCGTGAAGGATTACTGGGGCAAGGATCTTCCGTTCGGCATCGGCCAGAACAATTTCGACGAGATCCGCTACGAGTTCTTCCGCGACGATACGGTGGCTCGCGAGGCTTTCAAGGCCGACCAACTCGACTGGATCGCGGAACGCAGCGCCAAGGAGTGGGCGACGGCCTACGATTTCCCGGCGGTGCGCGAAAAGCGCGTCCTCAAGGAGTTGTTTCCAATCCACAGTATGGGCCGGATGCAAGGCTGGGCGTTCAATTTGCGCCGCCCGCTCTTTGCGGATGTCAGGCTGCGCCGCGCCTTCAACTATGCCTTCGACTTCGAAGAGGAAAATCGCGTGCTGTCGACCGGCGAGTACACGCGGGACAACAGCTATTTCGACGGCATCCCCGATTTCATGGCCACAGGCCTGCCGCAGGGCAAGGAACTGGAACTTCTGGAGACCATGCGTGACAAGGTGCCGCCGGAAGTCTTCACGACACCTTATCAGAATCCGGTCAACGGCAATCCGGAGAACGTGCGCACCAATCTGCGCGAGGCCGCGCGCCTGCTGAAGGAGGCCGGATTCGAGACCAGGGACCGGAAGCTGGTCGATCCCAAGGGACAGCCGGTCAGCGTCGAAATCCTCTGCCGCGACCAGGGCGACGAGCGCATCGCGTTGTTCTACAAGCCGTCCCTGGAGCGGCTCGGCATCAGCGCCAGCGTGCGCACCGTCGATGACGTGCAATATCAGAACCGCCTGCGCAGTTTCGACTTCGACCTTACCACCACGATATGGCCTCAGTCGGTGTCCCCGGGCAACGAGCAGCGCGATTACTTCGGCTCGCAGTCGGCCGATCGTCCAGGCGGCCGCAACATTCCCGGCATCAAGAATCCTGCCATCGACGCGCTGATCGACCACATCATCTTTGCCAAGGACCGGGCGGAGCTGGTCGCCGCCTGCAAGGCGATGGACCGGGTGCTGTTGTGGAATTTCTATGTCGTCCCGCAGTTCACCTATGGCTTCGAGCGTTACGCGCGATGGGACCGCTTCAGCCATCCCGAGCCGCTGCCGCAATACGGCGTGTCCGGTTTTCCGACGCTGTGGTGGTGGGACGCCGACAAGGCGGCCAAGATAGGCAAACGCGCTTGAACAGGCTCATTCGTCCGCCCATGCTGTCGCGCCGGCACGTGCTCGGTCTTGGGATCGGCGCGCTGAGCGTGCCCTTGTTGCGCACGGCGCGGGCGGCCGGACCGGGATCCGAATTGCACGGACTATCGGTATTCGGCGATCTTAAATATTCCGCCGATTTTCATCATTTCGACTACGTCAATCCCGACGCCCCGAAAGGCGGGATGTTTTCGCTGATCCCCTCGGCGCGCGCCTATAATCAATCCTTCTTCACCTTCAATTCGCTCAACGCCTACATTTTGAAGGGCGAGGGCGCGCAGGGCATGGATACGACCTTCGCGGCCCTGATGGCGCGCGCCGGCGACGAGCCGGACGCGATGTACGGCCTCGTCGCAAAATCCGTGCAGATTTCGCCCGACAAGCTGACGTACCGCTTCACGCTGCGGCCGGAGGCCCGCTTTCACGACGGCTCGAAGGTCACCGCGCACGATGCCGCTTTCTCGCTGAATACGCTGAAGGCGAAGGGACATCCGCTGATTGTCGTTCAGCTCCGCGACATGCTGAACGCGGAAGCGCCGGACGATGCGACGCTGGTCGTCACCTTCGCCGAGAAACGCGCCCGCGACGTGCCACTCTATGTCGCGAGCCTGCCGATCTTCTCGCAAGCCTACTATTCCACCCGGCCGTTCGATGAATCCACGCTCGATGCGCCCCTGGGGTCGGGACCCTACAAGGTCGGAAAATTCGAGGTCAACCGCTTCATCGAATTCGACCGCGTCAAGGATTGGTGGGCGGCCGATCTGCCGGTCAATCGCGGCAGTTACAATTTCGACATCGTGCGCTACGAGTTCTATCGCGATCGCGACGTCGCGTTCGAGGGATTTACCAGCAGGAACTATCTGTTCCGCGAGGAGTTTACCGCGCGGATCTGGGCCACACGCTACGATTTTCCCGCGGTCAAGGATGGCCGCGTCAAGCTCGAGATGCTGCCGGACGAAACGCCATCGGGGGGGCAGGGCTGGTTCATCAATACCCGCCGCGACAAGTTCAAGGATCCGCGCGTGCGCGAGGCGCTGATTTATGCGTTCGATTTCGAGTGGACCAACAAGACCGTGATGTACGGCGCCTATGCGCGTACGCGCTCACCGTTCCAGAATTCGGACATGGTGGCGGAAGGGCCGCCGTCGGCGGAGGAGTTGAAGCTGCTCGAGCCGTTCCGTGGCCAGGTGCCGGAGGAGGTGTTCGGAGAGCCCTTCGTGCCGCCGGTGTCGGACGGATCAGGACAGGACCGCACGTTGTTGCGCAAGGCCCAGCAATTGCTGCAGGACGCGGGGCTGGCGATCAAGGACGGCAAGCGGCGGTTGCCGAACGGCGAGGTCCTGACCATCGAATTCCTGCTCGACGAGCCGTCCTTTCAGCCGCATCACGCGACCTTCATCAAGAATCTCGCGTTGCTCGGGATCGATGCCAGTATTCGCCTGATCGACGCCGTGCAATACCGCGCTCGCGTCGAGGATTTCGATTTCGATATCACGACCGAGCGTTTGAGCATGTCGGCGACGCCGGGCGACAGTCTGCGCCCATACTTCTCCTCGCAGGCGGCCGCCACCAAGGGATCGTACAATCTCGCCGGCGTGGCCAGTCCTGCAATCGATGCGATGATCGAAAAGGCCATCGCCGCCGAAACGCGGCCGGATTTGACCTTTGCGTGCAGGGCGCTCGACCGCCTGTTCCGCGCCGGGCGCTATTGGGTGCCGCAATGGTACCGCACCACGCATCCGATCGCTTACTGGGACGAGTTCAGCCATCCGCAAAAGCCGCCGCGTTACGCACAGGGCGTGGGCGCGCCGGACATATGGTGGCGTGACGCCGCCAAGGCCGCGAAGCTCGAGCAGACGAAATAGCCCATGAGCGCCTATATCGCCCGCCGCATCTTGCTGATGATTCCGACCCTGCTCGGAATCCTCTTTGTCTCGTTCGTCGTCGTGCAGTTTGCGCCGGGCGGCCCCGTGGAGCGGGTGATCGCGCAGCTCTCCGGCGCCGATACCGGCGGCACCTCCCGGATATCGGGTGGCGGCGGTGATTTCGGCGCCCGCGGCCGGGGTCAGATCGGCACCGCCGCTGACGCGGTCAATTCCAAGTATCGCGGCGCGCAGGGACTGGACCCCGATTTCATCAAGAGCCTGGAGAAACAGTTCGGCTTCGACAAGCCGGCGCCGGAACGCTTCGCGCTCATGGTGTGGAATTTCGCGCGGTTCGATTTCGGCAAGAGCTATTTCCGCGATATCAGCGTGCTGCAGCTGATCAAGGAAAAGCTGCCGGTTTCGATGTCGCTCGGCATCTGGATGACGCTTCTGACCTACCTGATCTCGATCCCGCTTGGCATCCATAAGGCGGTCAAGGACGGGTCAAGGTTCGATACCTGGACCTCGGCGGTCATCATCGTCGGCTTTGCGATACCTGGGTTCCTGTTCGCGATCCTGCTGATCGTCCTGTTCGCCGGCGGATCCTTTTTCAGCATCTTCCCGCTGCGCGGGCTGACGTCGGACGGCTGGTCGCAGTTCCCGTGGTACTGGAAGATCCTCGACTATTTCTGGCACCTGACGCTGCCGCTGATCTCGATGTCGCTCAGCGCGTTCGCGACCATGACGCTGCTGACCAAGAATTCGTTCCTGGATGAAATCCGCAAGCAATATGTGATGACCGCGCGCGCCAAGGGCTGCAGCGAACGGCAGGTGCTCTATGGTCACATATTCCGCAACGCAATGCTGATCGTGATCGCGGGCTTTCCGGGCGCCTTCATTCACGCCTTCTTTTCCGGCTCGCTGCTCATCGAAACCATCTTTTCGCTCGACGGGCTCGGCCTGTTGTCTTTCGAAAGCGTGCTCAATCGCGACTACCCGGTGGTATTCGGCACGCTTTACATCTTTTCGCTGGTCGGCCTGGTCGTCAATCTGATCTCCGACCTCACCTACATGTGGATCGATCCGAGGATCGATTTCGAGGCGCGGGAGGTCTGATGACGATCACCGCGCCACCGCCGGTCGAAACCTCGACGAAATCGCCGCTGGGAACGGCAGTGCCGGTTACGCGGCATGGGTTCCGGCCGTCGCCGCTGAACCGCCGCCGCTGGCAGAATTTCAAGTCGAACAAGCGCGGTTACTGGTCGTTCTGGATCTTCTCGATCCTGTTCTTCATCTCGCTGTTAGCCGAGCTGATCGCCAACGACCGGCCGTTCCTGATCAAGTTCGACGGTCATCTGTACTGGCCGGCCTTCGTCACCTATTCGGAAACCACGTTCGGCGGCGATTTCGAGACGGCGGCCGATTACCGCGATCCCTATGTGCAGAAGCTGATCAAGGACAAGGGCGGCACCATCATCTGGCCGTTGATCCGCTACTCCTACGATACCCACAACCTCGACCTGCCGACGCCCGCGCCGTCACCGCCGACCTGGATGCTGACCGAAGCGCAGTGCAAGCCGGTGGTCGAGAAGAAGGGGCTGAAAGGCTGCCGCGATCTCGAATACAACTGGCTCGGCACCGATGACCAGGCCCGTGACGTGCTGGCGCGATTGATCTACGGTTTCCGCATCTCGGTCCTGTTCGGCCTCAGTCTCACCCTCGTCTCCTCGATCATCGGCGTCGCCGCCGGCGGCGTGCAGGGCTATTTCGGCGGCTGGCTGGATCTCGGCTTCCAGCGCTTCATCGAAATCTGGACCGCGATCCCGTCGCTCTATCTGCTCCTGATCCTGTCGTCGGTGCTGGTGCCGGGCTTCTTCGTCCTGCTCGGCATCCTCCTGCTGTTTTCCTGGGTTTCGCTGGTCGGCCTGGTGCGCGCCGAATTCCTGCGCGGCCGCAATTTCGAATACATTCAGGCGGCGCGGGCGCTCGGCGTGTCCAACGCCGTGATCATGTTCCGCCATCTGTTGCCGAACGCGATGGTGGCGACCATGACCTTCCTGCCCTTCATCGTCTCATCCTCGGTGATGACGCTGACCGCACTCGACTTCCTGGGCTTCGGTCTGCCGCCGGGCTCGCCGTCGCTTGGCGAATTGCTGTCGCAGGCCAAGGCCAATGTGCAGGCGCCATGGCTCGGGTTCACCGGGTTCTTCTCGGTGGCCATCATGCTCTCGCTCCTGATCTTCATGGGGGAAGCGGTGCGCGACGCTTTCGATCCGCGCAAGACGTTCAGGTGAAATCCCCATGGACGCCATCAACCAGCCGCTGCTCAGCATCCGCGACCTCTCGGTGGCCTTCCACCACCAGGGCGGCACGTCGCTTGCGGTCGACCGAATTTCCTTCGACATTAAGCGCGGCGAGTGCGTGGCGCTGGTCGGCGAATCCGGCTCGGGCAAATCGGTCAGTGCGCTGTCGATCCTGAAGCTGCTGCCGTATCCGACCGCGTCGCATCCCTCGGGAGCCATCCGCTTCAGCGGACGCGAGTTGCTGGGCTTGCCGGAAAACCAGATGCGCGCCATCCGCGGCAACGACATCTCGATCGTATTCCAGGAGCCGATGACCTCGCTCAATCCGTTGCACACGATCGAGACCCAGCTTGGCGAAGCTCTCCGGCTTCATAACGACATCAGTGCCTCGATGGTGCGGGCGCGGACGCTCGAGCTGCTCCGGCAGGTCGGTATCCCCGAGCCGGAAACGCGGCTCGCGAGCTATCCGCATCAATTGTCCGGCGGCCAGCGCCAGCGCGTCATGATCGCGATGGCGCTCGCCAACGAGCCCGACCTTCTGATCGCGGACGAGCCGACCACGGCGCTGGACGTGACCGTGCAGGCGCAGATTCTCTCCCTGCTTGCGGAAATTCGCGCGCGGCTCGGCATGAGCCTGCTGTTCATCACCCACGATCTCGGCATCGTCCGGCGCATCGCCGACCGGGTGTGCGTCATGAACGGCGGCAAGATCGTCGAGCAGGGACCGGTCGAGCAGGTCTTCACCGCGCCGAAGCACCCTTATACCCGAGCCCTGCTCGCGGCCGAACCCAAGCCGGACCCGGCACCGCCGCGGCCCGCTTCGCCGGTCGTGATTTCGGCCGACGACCTGAAGGTCTGGTTTCCGATCAAGCGCGGACTGTTGCGATCCACCGTCGGGCACATCAAGGCGGTCGACGGCGTCAGCCTCAAGGTGCGCAAGGGCGAAACGCTCGGCGTGGTCGGCGAGTCCGGCTCGGGCAAAACCACGCTCGGGCTGGCGCTGCTGCGGCTGATCTCCTCGGACGGCCCGATCGTCTTCCTCGGCAACAACATCCAGGGCCTGCGCTTCAAGGCGATGCGGCCGTTCCGCCGCGACATGCAGATCGTGTTTCAGGATCCGTTCGGCTCGCTCAGTCCGCGCATGTCGGTCGGCGATATCATCGCCGAGGGACTGACCGTGCATCAGAAGGCGCTGTCGCGGGACGAGCGCGAGGTGCGCGTCGTCAAGGCCTTGCAGGACGTCGGCCTCGACCCGGAGACCCGCTTTCGCTATCCGCACGAATTCTCCGGCGGCCAGCGCCAGCGCATCAGCATTGCGCGCGCGGTCGTGCTGGAGCCGAATTTCGTGGTGCTGGACGAGCCGACCAGCGCGCTCGACATGCTGTTTCAGGCGCAGATGGTCGATCTCCTGCGCGAGCTGCAGCGCAAGCGTGATCTTACCTACATGTTCATCTCGCACGACCTGCGAGTGGTGGCTTCGCTGGCGAGCCACCTGATCGTGATGCGCCAGGGCAAGGTGGTGGAGGAGGGGCCGGCTTCGGAATTGTTCAAGCGTCCGAAGACGGATTACACCCGCGAGCTGTTTGCCGCCGCGTTCCGGCTGGAAACCTCGCCAGATGGCGGGGGCGCGACATGACCCTGCTTTCGAAAGTGCGTCTTACAGCCGCCGGATAGCGACGACGTCGCTGCCGGCTTCCCTGATTCGCTCAATCGCCTCGCAGGTCCTTTCGATCACGGTCGCCATGTGAAACGCGTTCGCGTGCACGATGCTGTCAGTGTCGCGCGCGATCGCGACGTGACCTTTCCAGAAGATGAGATCGCCGCGCCGCAATTGCCGGGATGCCGCGGTATCGAGCGGGTGGCCGAGGGCTTGCTGCTGCATGTCGCTATCGCGCGGGCAGCGGATGCCCGCGGCGCTCAACGCGAGCTGCACGAGACCCGAACAATCGATCCCGAGACTGCTCTTGCCGCCCCAAAGATAGGGCGTGCCGACGAAACGCTCGGCCACCGGGACGAAATCGGAAGCGTAGCTGTCGATGCCGGACACATGCGGCCTCGGCAGGAAAAGACCCTCGCGCGTGACCGCGAAGACACCGTCTTCGCGCTCGATGCCGACGAGCGAGCCCATGACCAGCGTTTCTGCAGGGTCGAGTTTGATCGACGGACCGGGGAAGGCGAACGTTCGCAGCGCGGTGATCTTGTGCGTCGGCGGCGCCAACGGCTTTGCGAGCGCCGCATCGGGAAGCCAGCCGACGTAACCGTCGCTCTCGAGCTGCCCCCAGGCCCAGCCTTCGCCGTTGCGGTCGTAGATCGTCACGCGCTCGCCCTTCAGCGCCTGGGTCGACAGCATGGCGCCCGCGGCCGGCTGCTCCCGCAACGGCGCGATCGGCTCGCGCACCTCGAAGACTTCGCCATCGACGAAGCGCGCCGCTGCGACCTTGCCCTCGAGATATTTCGCGGCGAGGTCGCCGCGCGCGGGCGTCAGGCGCGGATCATGCATAGCGTTCGCCCAGCAGTTTGTAGATCGCGCGAGCGGCCTGGCATTCGCCGCCCTCCGGGCGCGCCGGCTTTGCCTGCGGCGTCCAGGCAAAGATGTCGAGATGCAGCCAGCTCCCGGCGTGCTCGACGAAGCGTTGCAGGAACAGCGCGCAGGCGATCGAACCGGCAAAGCTGCCCGAGGGACCATTCGTCAGGTCGGCGACCTTCGAGTCCAGCCAGCTGTCATACGGCGGCCATAGCGGCATTCGCCACAACGGATCGTTCTCCTGTTTCGCAAAACGTGCGACATCTTCGGCCAGCCTCTCATCCTGGGTGTAGAACGGTGGCAAATCCGGCCCCAGCGCAGTGCGCGCGGCACCCGTCAGCGTGCCCATGTCGATCAGCAGTTCTGGCTTTTCCTCATCGGCGCAGGCCAGCGCGTCGGCGAGGATCAGCCGCCCTTCGGCGTCGGTGTTGCCGATTTCGACGTGAAGTCCCTTGCGCGAGGGGAAGACATCGAGCGGGCGAAACGCATTGCCGCCGACGGCGTTCTCGACCGCAGGGATCAGGACTCGCAAGCGCAGCTTGAGTCTTGCGTCCATGATCATCTGCGCCAGCGCCAGCACGTTGGCGGCGCCGCCCATGTCCTTCTTCATGATCAGCATGCTGCCGGACGGCTTCAGGTCGAGCCCGCCGGTATCGAAGCAGACGCCCTTGCCGATCAAAGTCACCTTCGGGTGAGCGGGATCGCCCCAGGTGAAATCGATCAGCCGCGGCGCGCGGCTTGAGGCCATGCCGACGGCGTGGATCAGCGGGAAGTTTTGCCGCGTCAGTTCCTCGCTGGCGACGCAATTGAAGCTCGCGCCGAATCGCCCGGCCACGTCGCTGGCGGCCCGCGCCAGCTCTTCCGGGCCCATGTCGTTGGACGGCGTGTTGATGAGGTCGCGAGCCAGCATCGCCGCCTCCGCCATCCGCATGACGTCCGCGGCATCGACGCCCTCGGGCGGTACCAGCCTGACCTCGGGCTCGTCTGTCTTGCAGTAGCGTCCGAAGCGGTAGCTGCCAAGGGCGAAGGCAAGAGTCGCAAGGCGCGCATCATGCGGCGCATTGGCGAAGCGATAAACGCCCGCAGGCAGCAGGGCGGGCAGCGCGCCGGGGCGGAAGAGATCGCGGGATTTGCTGTCCGCGTCTTCCAGACCGAACAGGACCTGCACGATTTTTCCGTCCGCGCCCGGCAAGGCCAGCCATGCCCCGGGCCTGGCCGCGAAACCGCTGGCGAGAGCGAATTGGCGGGCCTGCGCAGGCAGCGTGGCGTTGATCGCGTCCCACGTCGACTTGGTGACAAAGGTAATGGGAACAGCCGCAGGGCTAGGCGCGGTCTCGAATGGGACTGTCATGCTTTGCTCGTCTTCGATCTCGATGGCGCAGCGAGGATCAAGCCGTGCGCCGGGACGCACCAGACTTCGCAGAGTTTAGGCGCGCCCGCAATCATCGCAAGCGCCGCATCAGGGTTTATCGGCCCTCCACGCCGCCAGGGGATCATGATAACTTGTGCTCGCTGTTGCGCGCCGAAACCGCCGACGCCGATCCTGTTCGGAATCGATGCTCATTTTCGCCAACGGGGGAATGCGATGGACGTTTTGCTGAACGCACTCGCTTTCATCGGTCACGCGATCGAGGCGGTGTTGAGCTACATCGAAAGCCACCATTGGGTTTTTGGATTTCTCGCGCTTGGTTATGTTTTCTACCTCCACGACCGCGCAATTCACGCGCGCTTCGATGCGCTCGACAAGCGGATCGACGAGGTCAGGAAGCGGCTTGCCATGGAATATTGAGCGGCGCGGGATTAGCCGGCTGCCATTGTTAACCGGACGTTAGGGTTAACAGTTTATTGCTGGCGCATTCGGCTCGATCGGTCCGCGAAGAAAGTGCCCATGGGTCCTAAGTCCAGACATGCCCGGCTTCTTGCGTCAGCGGCCGTGGCGGCGATTTTGTCCGCCGGTCTCGGCGGCTGCCAGACGATGTCCGACATCACGGGATCGGTGACCGCGACCACGGATCCCGGCCCCGCAACCGATCCGCAGCGCGCGGTGGAAGTCTATGGCGCGCGCTACCGCGCCAACAACAAGGACGCCGCCACCGCGCTCGCCTATGGCCAGGCGCTGCGCGCCAACGGCCAGCGGGCGCAGGCCGTGGCCGTGCTCGAGCAGGCGACCATCGCCCATCCCGGCCACAAGGAGCTGCTTGCCGCCTACGGTCGGGCGCTCGACGACAATGGCGATTTCCAGCAGGCCTTCGACGTGCTCTCGCGGGCTCACTCGCCGGACAATCCGGACTGGCGCATCCTCTCGGTGCAAGGCACCGCGCTCGACCAGCTCGGTCGGCACGATGAGGCGCGCCGCTACTACGAGAGCGCCCTGAAGATCGTGCCCGGCGAGCCATCGGTCCTGTCCAATCTTGGCCTGTCCTACATGCTGACGAAGGACCTGCCGAAGGCGGAGGAGGTGCTCCGCCAGGCCTATGCAAGCCCCCGGGCGGATGCGCGGGTGCGGCAGAACCTCGCGCTCGTGGTCGGGCTGCAGGGCCGCTTTGCCGAGGCCGAGAAGATCGTCAAGGCCGACCTGCCTCCCGAGGAGGCGGCAGCGAATGTCGCCTATCTGAAGGAGATGCTGAAGGGCGGGAGCGATCCACGCAACGGCCGCAACACCGTTCCGATCGCGCAGCTCAATCGCCCGGGCTAAAGCATCCGCCCAACTGAGCGATCGCGCGCGCGCACCAAACCACCAGCGTCATTGCGACGAGCGAAAGCGACGAAGCAATCCAGGGTCTCACGCCTGACTTTGGATTGCTTCGCTTTGCTCGCAATGACGCGGCCTCGTTGAAGGTGCTCGTCCGGCCGTAACCTGCTCGGCGGCTGCTCCAAAGCACGATCCGATCTGAAGCTACCGCGTTTTCCGGGATATCATCCGCGACGCGAGCGCCGCTCAAATCACGCGCAACCGCGTGGCCGCGACCGCGCCCCGAGCCGTTGCGCTTCCGCCCGCTCAGTGCAGCGCCGAGACCTTGATGTAGGTCGGCCCCAGAATGACCACGAACAGCACCGGCAGGAAGAACAGGATCATCGGCACGGTGAGCTTGGGGGGCAGCGCCGCGGCCTTCTTCTCGGCTTCGTTCATGCGCATGTCGCGGTTTTCCTGCGCCATCACGCGCAGGCTCTGGCCGAGCGGCGTGCCGTAACGCTCCGACTGCTGCAGCGCCAGGCAGACCGATTTCACGCCTTCAAGACCGGTGCGCCTGGCGAGGTTCTCGTAGGCGATCTTGCGATCTTCGAGATAGGAGAGCTCGGCCGTGGTGAGGGTGAACTCCTCCGAGAGCGCGATCGACTGGGTCGCGATCTCGCTGGAGACCTTGCGGAAGGCCGCTTCGATCGACATCCCGGACTCGATGCAGATCAGGAGCAGGTCGAGCGCATCGGGAAAGGCGCGCTTGATCGAGAGCTGGCGCTTGGAGATGGCGTTCTTCAGGAACAGCATCGGCGCCTGCAGGCCGAGATAGGCGACGCCGACGCAGATGCCGATCTTGATCGGCGTCGATTTCTCGATATGCGCGATGACGAAGACGTAGAGCACCGACGCCAGGAACAGTACGATCGGCGTGATCATGCGCGCAAACAGGAAGGTGATGTAGGGCGCCTGCCCGCGGTAACCGGCCTGGACCAGCTTCTCGCGTGCGGCCTCCTGCGCCAGCCATTTGGTGAGATTGAAGTCTTCGACCACCTTGGAAATCAGCTGCTTCGGCGTTTTGCGCAACGAGACCTTCTCGGTCTTGTTGAGCCGCTCGCGCTCGCGCTGCCGGATGCGCTCGCGTTCGTTGGCGACCGACTTCATGCGTTTCTCGAGGCCTTCGCCCGCGAACAGCGGCATGATCAGGGTGTAGGCGGTCGCGCTTGCCGCGATTGCGGCGAGCAGCATGGTCATGAAATGCGCGTCGTGGAGCTTGTCGACCAGGAACTGGATCATGCGGCACCGTCAGAAGTCGAAATTGATCATTTTTTTCATCACGAAGACGCCGATGGACATCCACAGCACGCAGCCGACCAGCATGACCTGGCCGGTGGGATGGGTCCACAGCAGCGAGATGTAGTCGGGCGTCGTCAGGTAGACGAGCACCATCTCGATCGGCGGCAGCGAGCCGATGATGGAGGCCGAGGCTTTGGCTTCCATCGACATCGCTTGAATCTTCTCGGCCATCTTCTTGCGGTCGCGCAGCACCTTGGACAGGTTGCCGAGCGCCTCCGACAGGTTGCCGCCGGACTTTTGCTGGATCGACACGACGATGCCGAAGAAGTTGGCTTCCGGCACCGGCATCCGCTCGTAAAGTCGCGCGCAGGCCTCGCCAAGCGGCATGCCGATGGCCTGGGTTTCGATGATCGTCAGGAATTCGCTCCTGAGCGGCTCCGGCGCGTCGGCTGCGACCACCTTGATGGATTCGAACAGCGGCAGGCCGGACTTGATGCCGCGCACGATCACGTCGACGGCGTCCGGCAGCGCGGCCAGGAACTTCTTTTCACGGCGCTTCTTCAGGAAGCTCAGGCCCCAGCGCGGCAAGCCGAAGCCGGCCGCGAAGGCAAGCCCCGTCGCTCCGAGCAGACCGCCGTGCGCGAACATGGCGGCCGCGAAGAAGACCGCGGCGAACACCGCCGATACGATCCAGAATTTCCGGATCGACCAATCGAGACCCGCTTGCGACAGTCGCACGCTGAGCGAGACCTTGCTGTCCTTCTTCTGGCGCTCCTCGAGATCCTTCAGCGTCGACTCGACCTGTTCGCGGCGCGATCGCTGGTTCTTGTCGGCTTGACGCTTGGCGACGGGTTCCGCCTTGGCGACGGAGGCGCGGCGGCCCTCGGCCTTCCGCTCTCCCGACAGCAGGGGATAGATGAAGACCCATGCCACGCCGCCGATGGCGGTGGCGGCGAGAAAGGCCAGGGCCAAGGACTGAAACTTCATTTCTCGGTCCTCATGTTCGCGCTGACTTCCGCGGCGTCCAATGCGGCGGCGAGCCGCTTCTCTTCGCCGTAATAACGCGCGCGTTCCCAGAAGCGCGGCCGGCCGATCCCGGTGGAGCGGTGCCGGCCGATGATCTTGCCGCTGGCGTCTTCACCGATCAGGTCATAAACGAAGATGTCCTGGGTGATGATGGTGTCGCCTTCCATGCCCATCACCTCGGTGATGTGGGTGATGCGCCGCGAGCCGTCGCGCAGGCGCGCGGCCTGGATGATGACGTCGATCGAGGCGCAGATCATTTCGCGGATGGTGCGCGAGGGCAGCGAAAATCCACCCATGGTGATCATGGATTCGCAGCGCGACAGCGCCTCGCGCGGGTTGTTGGCGTGCAGCGTCCCCATCGACCCGTCGTGGCCGGTGTTCATGGCCTGCAGCAGGTCGAAGGCTTCGGGTCCGCGGACCTCGCCGACGATGATGCGCTCGGGCCGCATGCGCAGGCAGTTTCGCACCAGTTCACGCATGGTGACCTGGCCTTCGCCCTCGATATTGGGCGGGCGGGTTTCCAGTCGCACCACGTGCGGCTGCTGCAGCTGAAGTTCGGCGGCGTCCTCGCAGGTGATGATGCGCTCGTCGTGCTCGATGTAGTTCGTCAGGCAGTTCAGCAGCGTGGTCTTGCCCGAGCCGGTGCCGCCGGAGATCAGCACGTTGCAGCGGCAGTGGCCGATGATCTGCAGGATCTCCGCGCCTTCAGGCGTGATCGCGCCGAACTTCACAAGCTGATCGAGCGTCAGCTTGTCCTTCTTGAACTTGCGGATGGTGAGCGCGGGACCGTCGATCGCCAGCGGCGGAACGATGGCGTTGACGCGCGAGCCGTCGGCAAGGCGCGCGTCGCAGATCGGCGATGATTCGTCGACGCGACGGCCGACCTGGCTGACGATGCGCTGGCAGATGTTCAGGAGTTGCTGGTTGTCGCGAAAGCGGATGCCGGTGCGCTGGATCTTGCCGGCGACTTCGATGTAGACCGTTCCGGCGCCGTTGACCATGATGTCGGCGATGTCGTCGCGCGACAACAGGGGCTCGAGCGGCCCGTAGCCGAGCACGTCGTTGCAGATGTCGTCGAGCAGTTCTTCCTGCTCGGCGATCGACATCACGATGTTCTTGATCGCGATGATCTCGTTGACGATATCGCGAATCTCCTCGCGCGCGGATTCGCCGTCGAGCTTGGAGAGCTGCGCGAGATCGATCGCCTCGATCAGGGCGCCGAAGATCGTGGCCTTGACCTGGTAATAATTGTCGGAGCGGCGCGTCTCCATCGCGGGCGGAGGCGGCGGCCTGGATGGCGCAAGCGGCGGTGCTGCGACGGCGGGCGGCGGCGCCTGGCGCGGGGCGACAGACGCCGGGGGAGCCGCTTCCGGCGCAGCCGCGGGCCTGGTCGCCCGAACATCGCCGTCTGTTCCGCTACGCTTACCGAACACGATACCGCTCCCTGCGAGGCTTTACTTCCGCCGCAACTTTCCGATCAGGGGTGACAGGAACGAACCTCGCGGCCTTTTCGACTCGCTTCGGCCGGTCAGCCGCTGCGCGATCTGCAGAAACATTTCGGTTGAGCGATGGTGGGCGGAGACTTCCGCGATCATCTGGCCGTTGTTGGCGGCCGAGCCGAACATCTGCGGGTCGAACGGAATCGACACGATAGGCTCGCTCTCGATCGCCTTCGCAAACTCGGTCGCGTTGATTTCCGGCCGCTTCGGCACGCCAACCTGGTTGAGGCAATAGAGCGGGATCCGATCATTGGGACGCGCGGCCTTGAGCAGGTCGAAAATATTCTTGGTGTTGCGCAAATTGGCAAGGTCGGGGGCGGCGACGATCAGAATGTCGTCCGCATTGATCAATGCGCGTTTGGTCCATCCCGACCACTGGTGGGGGACGTCGAGCACGACGCAGGGGATGCTGGTGCGCAACGTATCGAAAATCGCATCGAACGCGTCGACGCCGAAATCGTAGACCCGCTCGAGCGTTGCAGGCGCGGCCAGGAGGCTGAGATGGTCGGTGCATTTGGACAACAGGCGATCCATGAAGGCGGTGTCGACGCGATCCGGCGAGAACACGGCGTCCGCGATGCCTTGCGGAGGATCCTGGTTGTAGTCGAGACCGGCGGTGCCGAACGCGAGGTCGAGGTCGGCGACGACGGAGTCCATGGCCAGATCCCGCGCGATCGCCCAGGCCACGTTGTGAGCGATGGTCGAGGCGCCGACCCCACCCTTGGCTCCGACCACGGCGACGATGCGGCCGACCGCCTTCGCCTCCGGCGCGGAGAAGAGATTGCAGATCGAACGCACCACGTCGATGGTTCCGACCGGCGCAATTACGTAATCGCTGACGCCGCGGCGTACCAGTTCGCGATAAAGCGCGACGTCGTTGACGCGGCCGATCACGATGACGCGGGTGCCCGGATCGCACACGCTTGCGAGGTGATCGAGGCTCGTCAGGATGTCGGAGCGCTCATCGGCCTCCAGCACGATCACGTTCGGCGTGGGTGCCGAGCGATAGGCTTCGGTGGCGGCCGCCATGCCGCCCATCTGGACCTTGAGGTGTGCCTTGCCGAGCCGGCGGTCCTCGCCGGCCGACTGCACGGCCGCGGCGGTTTCCACCGTCTCGCAGAACGCCTGCACCGACACACGCGGCGCCGGCGCAATGTGATCCTCCGCCGCCGGCGAAATGACCGCCGGCTGTTCTTCCAGGTTCTGGCGTGCGTAATTGATCATTTGCCGGCGTCGCTCAGTTTGGCCCGTTCGGCATCAGGATAGGTCGTCGCGGTATTGGTCCCCTTGCGGTATTTCTCGAAGGCTTCGTCCCGGCGCGCGGTGTAGGCAGGCGTCTCGGGGCGCGGCTGCTGCAGATCCGATGGATTCTCGACCATGGCCGCCATGTTGCGCTGATAAGCGCAGCCGAAATTGTAATAGGGGGTGTTCTCCAGATAGTTCTTGTTCTTGATCGACGGCCCGAGATCCTCCGGCCACAGGCCGCAGGGGCCGGCGACCGCCGCCAGTTTCGGATAGCTCAGCCGGATCGCGGCGAAGTGGTGCGGATCGCCGGAGCGATAGCGATGCTCCACAAGCCCCTCCGGCGGCACGCCTGCGGCCGCGAGCAGGGATTGGATTTCCCGGAACGCATCCGCCGCCGCGCGCGCATTCGGAGTGTCGATCGGCACGTCGGCGCTGATCGCGCCGGTGCCTTCGTGGGTCCAGGTTTGCGCCAGTCCCATCACGTCGGCGCGCTGCTCGGCGGAAAGGCCTCCGCGCCCTCGACCGACGAAGACAACGATGGATTGATTGCTCTCCTGCACCGCGATCGGGTGGCGCAGGCGGTAGTCGTCGGGAATGCTCGCCGTCGTGACCGTCTCGTCGGTATGCATGCAGCCGCCGAGTGCGACGGCAAGGCCGATCACCGCGCCAGCGATGCGGACGGCCGAAAGGCGATGGAGGGAGGTTCCGGTTGTCATCTGTGTCAAGTCCCCTCTCGCCTCAATCGGTGATGAAGCCGTAGGTGCCGCGGTAATTGCGCGCCGGATCGACTCTCCCCGGAACGCCATAGATGCGGTTGATGGTGCCGAGGAGTTCGGCCTGCGGATCGGAGGCCGACGCAAACCCGTCGTCCGGACGCGACAGATCCTTTTGTGCCACCGCGCGAACCACATAGGGCGTCACCAGCACCATCAGTTCGGTCTCGTTGTTGATGTAGTCGCGGCTGCGGAACAGCGATCCCAGGATCGGCAATTGCATCATTCCGGGAAGGCCGTTGATCGCCTGCTTGGTCTGCTGCTGGATCAGCCCGGCCATCGCCATCGAACCACCGGACGGAATTTCCAGCGTGGTTTCCGCGCGGCGGGTCTTGATCGAGGGGATCGTGGTTCCGCCGGTACCGCCAGTCAAAGCGTTTTCGGTCGAAATCTCGGACACTTCGGTCATCACCCGCAGGCTGATCCGCCCTGCGGTCAGCACCACCGGCGTGAAGTTGAGCGAGATACCGAATTTCTTGAAGCTGACCGTCTGGACGCATTGTCCGATGCCGCCCTGCGTCGTGGTCTGGCAGGTGACGCCGGTCGGAATGGGAAATTCGCCGCCTGAGATGAACGTCGCGGACTCGCCGGAGATCGCCGTGAGGTTCGGCTCGGCCAGCGTGCGCACGACACCGGCGCTTTCCATCGCGCGCAGCGTGGCCTGGACCGATGGCGTCGAACCGAACGACGTCGTCAGGGCATTGGTGGGAACGAGCGGCGCGTTGTTTGCGGTGAACGGATTGGAGTTGCTGAAGTTCACCACCGCAGTGCCGTAATTCAGGCTGGCGGACAGATCGATGCCCATCTGCTTGATGATCGAGCGCGCCACTTCGGCGACGGTGACCTTGAGCATCACCTGGTCGCGGCCGCGCACGACGATGCTGTTGACCACCTTGTCGGCGCCGCCGACCAGCCGCGCCGCGATATCGGCGGCCTGTTGCGCCTCGATCGGGGTCGCGACCGAGCCGGTCAGGATCACGCCGTCGCCGACGCCGTCGATCTGGACCCCGGGAACGCTTTGCTGCAACGCTGCGCGCACGCCGTTGAGGTCGCGCTTGACGGCGATGTCGTAGGCGGCAATTTGCTGGCCGGCCGCGTCGAAGAACACGATATTGGTCTGGCCGACGGTGGCGCCGATGATATAGGCGCGCTGCGCCGAGCGGACGACGGCATTTGCGATCTTCGGATCGGCCACCAGCACATCCTTGATCTCGCGCGGCAGGTCGATCACCACGGATTTGCCGATGCCGAGCGAAAGGGGCCGCGCGTTCAGCTGGCCGTCGGCCGCGGCCGGCGCGGCCAGCTGATAGTCGCTGGCTGCCACGGGCGCGAGCGCCGGGTTCAGCGTCAGTGCGGCGACGGCCGAAAACGACAGGGCGCGGACCAACGAGGCTCGCATTTTCATCTGATTTACCCTGCATACCATGGCGTGCGTCCCCATCGTCACGTCCGTGTGGCCGTCGCGCCCCGGATACCGGGGCGGCGAACGGCGTCGAGGCTGTCTGCGCGGCTGTTGCGGCGAATGAAGGCGTTGCCGGTGGCCGCCGGCCACATCGGCCATGCCGGATCGTCACGCTTGGCAGTTTGGCCGAGGTCGGACCTCGTCGCGACAATGTCGACCGGCTGTAACTCTGAGACCTGCCCGATCGCAGTCGGCCGGTCGCCGGACCCACTCCCAAGGCAAGCGGCAACGCCGGAGCCGACAGCGATGGCCTGGACCACGATGGGTGCGGTATTCATACGCTTCACTTTCCACATTACGCCGCGACGTTCCCGTCGCCGTGATGGGAGTTGACCAGTTATTCGTCAAAGCATGGTTAATGAGGCGTATCTAAATCGCCTTAACGCCGGGTTTATCTGGCGCGGTCAGCCAATGGCGAAGTGGGCAAGGTCGATCGCCCTCACCCAGTCGGTCTCGGGATAGATGATCAAGGCGCCGATCGCGAGCGCGATGCCGTAGGGAATGCCGCTCTCCTTGGCATGCAGCCTGAGGAGCCAGTCCTGACCGGCAAGAGGATAGGGCAGCGGCCATCGCCGGAACTGCAGCAGCAGGAGCGTCAACGCGCCGCCGAACAGGGAGGCATAGAGCAGATAGTTCATCACGTGGGCGAAGCCGAACCAAAGCGCCGCCGCCGCCGCGATTTTGGCGTCGCCGCCGCCGACCCAGCCCATCGCGAAGCAGCCGAAAGCCAGCGCAAGCACAACCGCGCCCGCGCCGACATGCGAGAGCATCTCGTAAGGACCCATGCCGGTCAGCGGTGCGAGCATCAGAAAGCAGGCGGCCAGCGCCAGCGAAACCCGGTTCGGGATCGTCATGGTGACGAGGTCGCTACAGGCAGCGAAGGCCATCAGGCCCGGAAACAGCAGAAGGCGTGCGACATCAAGGATCATGGGAGCTCACGCGGCCGGCGGCTGGCACAAGGTCGGAGTGTCGGAATCTAGGAGCGACAAGTGAACAATCGGAAAACAGCGGCGCCTACAATTCAAGACGCTGGTGCTGCGGTCTAACGCGTGATCGTCGCGCTCCGTCGCGACCTGGTCCTTGCGAATGTCAGAGCGGAAAGACACTGGCGATGCGACAGAACAGGGCGATGAGCGCGAGCACAAGCGCCAGGCAGACGATTTCGGCCGGCGCCTGGTGCCGGCTGATCGCTCCGAGACGAGACCGTTTTGCGGCGGTATCGAGTTTGCGCATGGGCGACGCCGGTCGGCTGCGGTGAAAACAACAAAGGCCCCGGACTTGCGGGGCCTTTGCCGTACCGGCCTCGAGCTTTCGCTTACTGTCCTATCGCACTGTTGATCGAGCTGAACTTGCTGTTCAGGTTGGTACCGATGCCGTTGACCACCGCGATGATCGCGAGCGAAATGCCGGCGGCGATCAGGCCGTATTCGATGGCGGTGGCGCCGGCTTCATCCTTTACGAAACGGGCAATCAGGTTCTTCATAAGCTGAACTCCATGTACACGTGGCTGGGTCGAATTAAACTGGTCTCGCCGGCGTTCTCAGCACCGTGACCATGCGCAACCCTAGGATTGGAGAATTTCGGCGTAGTTAATTCGACCGAGGAAAGGCCACCGCGGCCGCCACTTCTTGAGCAGAGTAAATTTGGCATTAAGGGCGCTGCAGCAATTCGATGATTGTTTGGGCCAGGTATCCGACGTCGAAATGCGTCGTCGGCCGGCCATATTCCCGCAGGCTAGTAGTCCGATTCCAACATTCGCATCCCGTCGCCGCAGACATGTTTGCGAATGTTGAATCAAAGGACCACTAGCAAAATCAGTTAGCTAGTGGAGCTCTGGATTTGACGTTCGCTTTGCGAGCCCGCTGTCGGTAGGATAGCGAACGTCAAATCTGCTCCACTTAGCGGCCTCGCTTTGCAGTTCGTTCACCAATCGATGCCAGACTCGCCGTGTCGGCGCGTATGACCCTGGCGGGACATCGTGACGGCGCGGAAGAGTAAAAGCGTATCGCGGAAGAGTAACAGCGTATGAAGACCGCACGCATCATCGTCCTGGCTATCGCTCTGGGTGCCGGGGGCATCGCCGCATATCTTGTGAGCGGCTCAGACAATAAGCCCGCACCGGCCGCGCCGGTCGCGCAGCTGCAAACCGTGGACGTGCTGGTTGCGAAGTCCGACATCGGCCTTGGCCAGACGGTCAAGCCGGAGGACCTGCAGTGGCAGACCTGGCCGGCCGCGACCGCGAGCAACAATTTCATTCGCCGGACCGAACGCCCCGACGCAACGACGCAGCTCGCGGGGTCGATCGCGCGTGCCCCGCTCATCGCCGGCGAGCCGATCCGGGAACAGAAGCTGGTGAAGGCCGACGGCTCCGGCTTCATGGCGGCGATCCTGCCTTCCGGAATGCGTGCGATCTCGACCGAAATATCGCCGGAAACCGGCGCCGGCGGATTCATTCTGCCCAACGATCGGGTCGACGTGATTCTTTCGCAGCATCAGAAGAACCTCGACAATCCGAGTGCGCCCGATGTTGTCGTTTCGGAAACCATCCTGCCGAACGTTCGCGTTCTCGCGATCGACCAGGCTCCGAAGGAAAAGGATGGCCAGACCACCGTGCTCGGCAAGACCGTGACGCTTGAGTTGAGGCCCGACCAGGCGGAGAAGCTCGCCCGCTCGCGTCAGGTCGGCACGCTGACGCTGGCGTTGCGCAGCATTGCCGACCTCAAGAATGCGGTCGAAGCGCGGGTCGATGATCAGCTTGTCACGGTCTATCGCGGCGTCGATCGCGCGACCTATAGCTGCTCGCCGACCTGTACAATCCAGTAGTCTCGCCGGATTGCGCACCAGAACGCCCGCGCTTTTCGAGCCGGCCGATCGCCCGGCGCCGGATCGGCTGAAACGGTTAATGGTGGCTTAACGGGGCGCGTGATCCTGGTCCGGTTGCCCGAAACATTTCAACAATCAGTCTTGGCTATTGCTAGTGGTCCGATTCCAGCATTCGCATCCCGTCGCAGCGGGCATGTTTGCGAATGTTGGAATCAAGGGACCACTGGCAGATTCAATTAGCTGGTGGAGCTTTGGATTTGGCGTTCGCTTTGCGAGGCCGCGGCCGGCAGGGTAGCGAACGTCAAACCCGCTCCACTGGTGTGCAGCTTCAAAGGATTGCCCGATGTCGTCGTCTGCGCCCACGGCTTCGCTCCCGAAATTAATATGTCTGTTCCGCCGCAACCGCCGGGGTTCGGCGGCGATCGAATTCGCCATGGTGGCGCCGGTGTTTTTCATGCTGCTGTTTGCGATTCTCGAGACCGGCATCATGTTTCTCGCCGACCAGGTGCTGGAAACCGTCACCCAGGAATCGGCGCGCATGATCCTGACGGGACAGTCGCAGACCGGCCAGCTGACGGCGAGCGAGGTTTCAGCGTGCAACAATCCGCAGGCCGGAGCTCTGACCCAGGCGGAGTTCAAGTCCTGTGTCTGCGGCGAGGTTCCCGCGCTGCTCAACTGCAACAACATCAATGTCGACGTGCGCAGCTATTCGTCGTTTCCGGCCCTGGAGGCCGATCTCCCCAACAGCTGTGAGATCGACAGCAACGGCAACCTGGTCACCAACAACGTGCAATACAACACCGGCGGTCCCGGCGACATCGTGATGGTGCGATTGTTCTACGAATGGCCGCAGTTCGTCACCAGGCTCGGCTTCAACGCCTCAGATCTGGCTGACGGCAAGCGGCTGTTGTGCGCGACTGCCGCCTTCAAGAACGAGCCCTACCAGTAACGCGAATTCGCCTGGCGAGTCCCATCGCGCGGACGTTCCGCAAAACAAAAGGGGCCGCGCAACCGGGCGCGGCCCCTTCATTTTGTTCAGGCATGATTTCCAGGGCTTGGATTCGAAGGCTTAATTCGAAGGCTTGCGATCCGAAGCCTTGGAGTCCTTGGATCGGTCAGTTGGCGGCGCGCAGGTTGTCGGCCGACGACTTGCCGGAACGGCGATCCGCCACGATCTCGTAGGAGATCTTCTGGCCTTCACGCAGCGTTCCAAGACCGGCGCGTTCCACGGCGCTGATGTGCACGAACACATCGTTGCCGCCGTCGTCCGGCTGAATGAAGCCGTAGCCCTTGGTTGCGTTAAACCACTTCACGGTTCCCATGCTCACGGGATAGTCCCTTCTCAGAAGTATAAAGTAGAAACCCACTTTGGGTGGGCTGGTGAGATCGAATTTTTGGAAGGGTCGTCAGCGTCTGAACCGGCTGTACCGGTGGATAGCTAATGTCGTCCGGCCGAAAATCGATACCCGGTATATTACGGGAAACTCGCATCCAAAACAATGCTGGGATGTGCGAATTTTTAATGGCATCGCCACAAGCGCCCGCACAATGCCATCATTCCGTCATGCGCGGGTCACCTTGGATGTAGGGACGGCGTCTAGCGGCGGCGAAACTGGCCGCCGCGTTGCGCCGCGCCGCGCGGGGCACCCGAACCGCTCGGACGCTCGTCCTTGTGGCGGAAGATGAGACGCCCCTTCTCCAGATCGTAGGGCGACATCTCGACCGTAACGCGGTCGCCCGCCAGCGTCTTGATCCGGTTCTTCTTCATCTTGCCGGCGGTGTAGGCAACGATCTCGTGCCCGGCGTCGAGCTGTACACGATAGCGTGCGTCGGGGAGGATTTCGGTGACCAGTCCTTCGAACTGGATCAACTCTTCTTTAGCCATGGTTATCTCCAGATCGATCGGCGGCTCGTTTTGGCTGCGCGTTGCGGTTGGTTCGAGCATTCGGCCGTTTTTCGCGGTGCAAAAAAGCTATGCCTTGGATTCCTTCGGGCCTGCCGCCGCCATGCGGCGAGCGCTGCGGCTCCTGTCGGCTGCCCGGCAGTGAGCCATTATTACCACCGTGACGGCGTCGGCGGCGAGGGCCTTTCGGCGCCTGCACGGCGGTTTCATTACCTCTGGCATGCGGCCGCGACGGGGGTCGGCCACCGCGTGGTTGCGCAGGCGTGGGCGCCGCATCGCGATCGCCCGCCGAGCGGCGGTCTTCGCGCGGCAGCACCAGGCGGATCAGCCGCTCGATATCGCGCAGATAGGCCGCCTCCTCGGCGCCCGCGACCAGGGATATTGCCGTGCCCTCGGCGCCCGCACGCGCGGTGCGGCCGATGCGATGCACGTAGGTCTCCGGCACGTTCGGCAGATCGAAATTCACGACGTGGCTGATGCCGTCGACGTCGATGCCACGGGCGGCGATGTCGGTGGCGACGAGGGTGTTGACCTCGCCGGCGCGAAATGCCGAAAGCACCCGCTCGCGGTGATTTTGCGACTTGTTGCCATGGATCGCGTTGGCCGCGATCCCGGCCTTCGCCAGGCTCTTCACCACCTTGTCGGCGCCGTGCTTGGTTCTGGTGAACACCAGCGCCCGGTCGATCGGCTCCTGCTTCAAGAGCTGCGCCAGAGTAGCCGGCTTGGCCGTGTGATCGACCTGGATGATGCGCTGGGAGATGCGTTCGGCGGTCGACGACACCGGCGTCACTGCGACGCGCGCCGGATCGCGCAGCATGTCTTCGGCAAGTTCGGCGATCGCCTTTGGCATGGTCGCCGAAAACAACAGGGTCTGTCGCACAGCCGGCAATTTGGCGACGATTTTCCTGACGTCGTTGATGAAGCCCATGTCCAGCATGCGGTCGGCTTCGTCGAGCACCAGAAATTCGACATGGTTGAGCCGCAGGGCGTTGCTTTGCACGAGGTCGAGCAGGCGGCCGGGCGTGGCCACCAGGACTTCGACGCCAGGCAGCAGCGCGCGGACCTGGCGTCCCATCGGCACGCCGCCGATCGCCAGCGCCGATGTGAGGCGGACGTGGCGCCCGTAGGTGTTGAAGCTGTCGAGAATCTGTCCTGCCAATTCGCGGGTCGGGCTCAGTACCAGCACTCGGCAGCTCTTGGGCTGCGGCTTGATGCGGGCCTTGAGCAGGCGATGCAGGATGGGGAGGGCGAAGGCTGCGGTCTTGCCGGTGCCGGTCTGTGCGATGCCGACGACGTCGCGGCCGGTCAATGCAAGCGGAATCGTTTGGGCCTGGATAGGTGTAGGCGTGAGGTAGCTCTCTTCCTTGAGCGCACGCGTGATGGGATCGGCGAGGCCGAAATCCTGAAAGGAGGTCAAAAGGTGGGTTCTTTCCATAAAAAAACGTCGGGCGTCCTGGCCTCGTGGCCGGGACGCGAGCGAACGGTCCATAAGACACCCGCGTGTTGGCGGTGTCGGTTGATGACTCAGCTGAAAGAGCAAGCCAGAAGCCCGCCAGTTCCAGGGGGCTTATGAACACGCGGCTCGCAAACGATCCGATGATTCGCCGTGATCGTTACCTCCATATGGAAGAAGAACGCGGCGCTTTCAAGGTGAGATAGGACCCTGCCCAACGGCGCGGGATCCTCAACCTCCCTTGCCATGCTTTACGTTGCAAAAGCAAAGGAAATCTGCCGTAAAATTAGACATTTTGTCGTTTATGCCTACGAAATATACAGTTTGCCGAGGAAGCATACATTTTTTTCGCGTAAAAAACAGGCGAAAAAACACGGCGATTTTTTGCTTCGCGCCGAAATCAATAGCTGAATCATGAGCTTAAGACTGGTGCCATCCGTGGCATGGTTCTTGCGATTCCCCTGATGCAGGCGGCCATCGGGCCGTCGCAGCGCCTTTTTCACGCCTGCGTCAGGGAGATCACACCTCATGCTTACCAAGATGACTCGCAACATGGCGGCGATGACCCGCCGTCGCTGGTTGGCGGCGACCGCCGGGTTGGCCCTCGGCTTCGCGCTTTCACCCGCCTTGGCCGCGGACGATACGATCAAGATCGGCATTCTCCATTCGCTGTCCGGCACCATGGCGATCAGCGAGACGACGCTGAAGGACGTCATGCTGATGCTCATTGACGAGCAGAACAAGAAAGGCGGCTTGCTCGGCAAGAAGCTCGAGGCGGTCGTGGTCGATCCCGCGTCGAACTGGCCGCTGTTCGCCGAAAAGGCGCGCGAGCTCATCACCAAGGACAAGGTCGCCGTCGTCTTCGGCTGCTGGACTTCGGTGTCGCGCAAATCCGTGCTGCCGGTGTTCAAGGAGCTGAACAGCATCCTGTTCTATCCGGTGCAATACGAAGGCGAGGAGAGCGAGCGCAACGTGTTCTACACCGGTGCGGCGCCGAACCAGCAGGCCATCCCGGCGGTCGACTATTTGATGAAGGAAGAGAAGGTGAAACGCTGGGTGCTGGAGGGCACCGACTACGTCTATCCGCGCACGACCAACAAGATCCTGGAAGCCTATCTGAAGGCGAGGGGCGTCGCCCCCGACGACATCATGATCAACTACACGCCGTTCGGCTTCTCCGACTGGCAGACCGAGGTCTCCAAGATCAAGACGTTCGGTTCGGCCGGCAAGAAGACCGCGGTGGTCTCGACCATCAACGGCGACGCCAACGTTCCCTTCTATAAAGAGCTCGGCAACCAGGGCATCAAGGCGACCGACATTCCCGTGGTCGCGTTCTCGGTGGGCGAGGAAGAACTCGCCGGCCTCGACACCAAGCCGCTGGTCGGCCATCTCGCCGCCTGGAACTATTTCGAATCGATCAAGACGCCTGCGAACGAGGCGTTCATCAAGGAGTGGCACGACTTCACCAAGAATCCCAAACGCACCACCAACGACCCGATGGAGGCGCACTATATCGGCTTCAACATGTGGGTGAAGGCAGTCGAGAAGGTGAAGTCGACCGATGCCGACAAGGTGATCGACGCGCTGCCCGGTATCGAAGCGCCGAACCTCACCGGCGGCGTTTCGAAGATGCTGCCCAACCATCACATTACCAAGCCGGTGTTCATTGGCGAAATCAAAGGCAACGGACAGTTCGACGTGGTGTGGAAGACCCCGGGCCTCGTCCCCGGCGATGCGTGGTCGAAGGAGCTGGAAGGCTCCAAGGATCTGATCGGCGACTGGGTCGGCAAGTACAACGTCAAGACCAACAAGTGCCTGGGTTCGGGCTCCTGATTCCGACCTGAACCGAACGCGCGAGAAGGCGGCGATGCCGCCGCCTTCTCTCTACCTCTCGCCGGGGTCTGCCGTGGTTGCCAACGCTTTCGCCTGCTTTCGCACGCTTGCGCTTTCCGTGTTCCTGATCGCGTTCGCGCTGCCGGCATTCGCCGGTCCGTTCGAGGATGCGGTCGGTAAATTCACCACCGACGATTTTTCCGATACCGAAGCGGCGATAGACGCGGTTGCGACATCGGGCAATCCGCTGGCCTACGCAATCATCAGCGCGCTGCAGGACGAGCGTCTGATGTTCGACGGCGATGCGAAGAAGGTCTACCTCAAACAGCCCGACGGCAAGATCATCGACGCCGCGACTGGCGCGGCGGTCGCCGGCATTCCCGACAGCGCCTCGGAGGTGCGTCTCAACAACAAGCTGCGGCGCCACGTTGAGGCCGCGCTCGGCGCCCTGACGCTGCTGTCGCCGAATCTCCAAACGCGAATCACAGCCGCGCAATCGGTCTTCAAATCCCATGCGGAATCGGCCTTGCCGGCGGTCGAGCGCGCGCTTGCGAAGGAAACCGACATCACCGCGAAGACGGCCCTAAATCAGGCGCGCGCGGCGATATTGCTGTTCAAGTCCGACGCGACGGAAGCCGAAAAGCTGGAAGCTGTCGCCACGGTGAGGGCGCGCGGCGACCAGGAAGCGCTGGCGCTGCTCAACGACATCGGGTCCGACCAGCCCCCCGCGGTCGCCAAAGCCGCGGCCGGCGCGATTTCCTCGATCCAGAATTCGCTGGCGATGTGGTCCGCCGTGCAGAATGCCTGGTACGGGCTTTCGCTCGGCTCGGTGCTCCTGCTTGCCGCGATCGGTCTCGCCATCACCTTCGGCGTGATGGGCGTGATCAACATGGCCCACGGCGAAATGGTGATGCTGGGGGCCTACGCCACCTTCGTGGTGCAGGACGTGATCCGCACCCGTTATCCCGGTTTGTTCGACTATTCGCTCGTGATCGCGGTGCCGCTCGCCTTCCTGGTCTCGGGCGCGATCGGGGTGCTGATCGAACGCTCCATCATCCGCTTCCTCTACGGCCGCCCGCTGGAAACGCTGCTTGCGACCTGGGGCCTGTCGCTCGTGCTGCAACAGGCCGTGCGCACAATTTTCGGTCCCACCAACCGCGAGGTCGGTAATCCCTCCTGGATGAGCGGCGCATTCGAGGTCGGCCAGATCACCATCACCTACAACCGGCTCTGGATCCTCTGCTTCACATTGGCGGTGTTCGCGATGCTGCTGGCGATGCTGCGCTTCACGGCGCTCGGGCTCGAGATGCGCGCGGTGACGCAGAATCGCCGGATGGCGGCGTCGATGGGGATCGCGACCTCCCGCGTCGACGCGTTGACCTTCGGTCTCGGCTCCGGCATCGCCGGAATCGCAGGCGTCGCGCTGTCGCAGATCGACAATGTCAGCCCCAACCTCGGCCAGGGCTACATCGTCGACTCCTTCATGGTGGTGGTCTTCGGCGGCGTCGGCAATTTGTGGGGCACGCTGGTCGGCGCCTTCACGCTCGGCATCGCCAACAAGTTTCTCGAGCCGGTCGCCGGCGCTGTGCTCGGCAAGATCGCCATTCTTGTGCTCATTATCCTGTTCATTCAGAAACGCCCGCGCGGCCTGTTCGCGCTGAAGGGGCGGGCGGTGGAAGCATGATGCCGCATGCGCTGACGCGCTCATTGGATCGCGCGGCGACGACCTTCGTCCTGCTGGTCGCCGCCTGCGGCATTCTGATCCCGCTGTCGAATCTGTTGCTGCCTGCCGGATCGGCATTCCAGGTGCCGACCTATCTGGTGGCGCTGTGGGGCAAATATGTCTGCTACGCTATCCTGGCGCTGGCGATCGACCTGATCTGGGGCTATTGCGGCATCCTTTCGCTCGGCCACGGCGCGTTCTTCGCGCTCGGCGGCTACGCGATGGGCATGTACCTGATGCGGCAGATCGGGGCACGCGGCGTCTACGGCAATCCGGTCCTGCCCGACTTCATGGTGTTCCTGAACTGGCAGAAGCTGCCCTGGTACTGGAACGGCTTCGACATGTTCTGGTTCGCCGCCATCATGATCGTGCTGGTGCCGGGCCTGCTCGCCTTCTGCTTCGGCTGGTTCGCCTTTCGCTCCCGCGTCACCGGCGTCTATCTCTCGATCATCACGCAGGCGATGACCTATGCGCTGCTGCTCGGCTTCTTCCGCAACGATTTCGGCTTCGGCGGCAACAACGGCCTCACCGACTTCAAGGACATTCTCGGCTTCAACGTGCAGGCCGAAGGCACCCGCGCCGCGCTGTTCGCGCTGAGCTGCCTCGCCCTGATCGCCGCTTTCCTGATCTGCCGTGCGGTGGTGACCTCGAAACTCGGCAAGGTCCTGATCGCGATCCGCGATGCCGAGTCGCGCACCCGTTTCATCGGCTACCGCGTCGAATCCTACAAGCTGTTCGTCTTCACTCTGTCGGCCTGCATGGCAGGCGTCGCCGGCGCGCTGTATGTGCCGCAGGTCGGCATCATCAATCCGAGCGAATTCGCGCCGGGCAACTCGATCGAGGCGGTGATCTGGGTTGCGGTCGGCGGCCGCGGCACGCTGGTGGGCGCGGCGCTCGGCGCCATCGTCGTCAACTATGCCAAGACGGTGTTTACGTCAGGCCCGCTGGCGCCGTACTGGCTGTTCATGCTGGGTGCACTGTTCATCCTGGTGACGCTGCTGCTGCCCAGGGGCATTCTCGGTACCGTCAACGGCTGGTGGCAGCCGTGGAGGGAGCGTCGGCTGACGGCGGCTGCCGCGAGCGCTGCGCGCGAAGACGGCGTCAGCGAGCCGAACATGGCGGAGTGAGCGCATGATCGCAACCGAAGGCCGCACCACCTCGGCGCTGCTCTATCTCGACGGCGTGCACGTCTCCTTCGACGGCTTCAAGGCCATCAACAATCTGTCGCTGACGCTCGCCGCCGGCGAGATGCGCGCCATCATCGGCCCGAACGGCGCCGGCAAGACCACGATGATGGATATCATCACCGGCAAGACCAGGCCGGACGAAGGCACGGTGCTGTTCGACGGCATGACCGACCTGACGCGTCTTGACGAAACGCGCATCGCCGAACTCGGTATCGGCCGCAAGTTCCAGAAGCCGACGGTGTTCGAGAGCCATACCGTCGAGGACAACCTGCTGCTGGCGCTGAACGTCGACCACAGCGTGAGGGGCACGCTGTTCTGGCGCGAAAGCAGGCCGGAGACCGAGCGTATCGAACGCGTGCTCGAGACCATCCGCCTCACCGACGCGCGCGGCCGCCTTGCCGGCAGCCTCTCGCACGGCCAGAAGCAGTGGCTGGAGATCGGCATGCTGCTGGCGCAGGATCCGAAACTGCTTCTGGTCGACGAACCCGTGGCCGGCATGACCGACGTCGAAACCCAGCAGACCGCGGAGCTGTTGAAGGAAATCAACCGCGACCATACCGTCATGGTGGTCGAGCACGACATGAGCTTCGTCCGCGAACTCGGCGTCAAGGTGACGTGCCTGCACGAAGGCAGCGTGCTCGCCGAAGGCACCATCGACCAGGTTTCAACGAACGAACGGGTGATCGAGGTGTATTTGGGACGCTGATGAAGGCCGGAGAGGGGATCACAGCGCAAGGATAGCGACGATGCCGATGCTGGAAGTGAAGGACATCAATCTCTATTACGGCGCGGCGCAGGCGCTGCGCGGCGTGTCGATCTCGGCACAGGCCGGCAAGGTGACCTGCGTGCTGGGCCGCAACGGTGTCGGCAAGACCTCGCTGCTGCGCGCGATGATCGGCCAATATCCGATCGCGTCCGGCTCGATCGCCCTCGACGGCGTCGATATCAGCGGACTGAAACCGTACGAGCGGGCGCGCCGCGGCATCGGCCTCGTTCCGCAGGGCCGCGAGATCTTTCCGCTGCTGACGGTGGAGGAAAACCTGAGGACCGGCTTTGGCCCGCTCAAGCGCGAAGACCGCCGCATCCCCGACGACGTGTTTTCGCTGTTTCCGGTCTTGCAGACGATGCTGGGACGGCGCGGCGGCGACCTGTCGGGCGGCCAGCAGCAGCAGCTCGCCATCGGCCGGGCACTGGTGATGCGGCCAAGGCTGCTCCTGCTGGATGAGCCGACCGAGGGCATCCAGCCGTCGATCATCAAGGACATTGCCCGCGCGATCTCCTATCTGCGCAACCTCGGCCACATCGCCATCGTGCTCGTCGAACAATATCTCGACTTTGCCTGCGAGCTCGGCGACAATTTCGCGGTGATGGACCGTGGTGCGGTGAAATATTCCTGCGATCGCTCCAATCTCGACGCGGGCGAAATCAGCCGCCAGATGGCGCTCTAGGGTTTTGGGTAGCGACCGGGTCACGGCGGGGGATAGGATGCGGACCGAAGCTTCAAGCGCATCGTCGGCGGTGTTTGCGGCCAATCGTGCCAGGGGCGCGGTCGCATTCGGCGTGCATCTTCGCCACGGCATCACCCGGCGCGGCATCTTGCATGAATCGGGCTCGCTGCGCGTGCGCTTTCCGTCGGCGGAGGGCGAAGGCCTTTCGGCCGTGCTTTTGAATACCGCCGGCGGCATTGCCGGGGGCGATCGCTTCGACATCGAGATTGAAACGGGTGAGGGATCACGCCTGACGCTGACCACGGCGGCGGCGGAGAAGGTCTATCGCGCTGCCGGCAAGGCGGCAGAGCTCAAGGTGGCGCTGAAGGCCGCGGCGGGCTCGCGCCTCTCCTGGCTGCCGCAGGAAACCATTCTGTTCGACCGGGCGCGGATGGCGCGGCGCATCGATATCGATGTCGCCGAGGGTGCCTCGCTCCTGCTGTGCGAGATCGTGGTGTTCGGCCGCGCCGCGATGGGCGAAAGCATGCGGCATGGCAGTTTTGTCGATCGCTGGCGGCTGCGGCTGGCCGGCAGGCTTGCCTTTGCCGAGACCGTGCGGCTGGAGGGCGATATCGGCGAAAGGCTCGCCCGCAGCGCCATTGCCAAAGGGGGCGCTGCAATCGGCACCGCCCTGATCGTGCCGGGCGACCAGGCGCTGGTGGAGCGGATCAGGGAAATCTCGGACTCCTTCGGCGGCGAGGTCGGTCTCTCCGCCTGGAACGGATTTGCAATGGCGCGGTTCTGTGCCCAAGATGCGGCTCGGCTTCGCGCGGACATGATGGCGGTGCTCGGCCGCGCCGGCGGCCTGCCGCTCCCGCGGCTGTGGCTCAACTAGCAAATCATGAAAGCGCCCGCATGAATCTCTCTCCGCGCGAAAAGGACAAGCTGCTGATTTCGATGGCCGCCATGGTGGCGCGGCGAAGGCTCGATCGCGGCGTCAAGCTCAACCACCCCGAGGCGATCGCCATCATCTCGGACTTCATCGTCGAGGGCGCGCGCGACGGCCGCACGGTGGCCGATCTGATGCAGGCCGGCGCGCAGGTGTTGACCCGCGAGCAGGTGATGCCGGGGATTGCCGAGATGATTCATGACATCCAGGTCGAGGCGACCTTTCCGGACGGCACCAAGCTCGTCA
>Ga0265339_10000280_pt1 | contig 41086 bp, 33 predicted proteins | sample 4CB219metaG_FD_202085 | JGI IMG/M metagenome (GOLD analysis project Ga0265339, IMG submission 202085) | Rhizosphere microbial communities from Carex aquatilis grown in University of Washington, Seatle, WA, United States - 4-CB2-19 metaG | ecosystem: Host-associated > Plants > Roots >... | reverse complement strand
CGCCATCGCGCAACAGCTCGCCTGCGGCATCGACGTCGGCAACGACGGCGAGCAGAGCCGCGAGAGCTTCGTGACCTACGTGCAGGACCGCCTGTCCGGATTCGGCGGCCGCGGCGCGCGGCCGATCATGCGCGACATCGTGCATTTTCCGAGTTTCCTCGAGCTCAAGTTGCCCGAGTTCGGTCGCACGTCCGTCAGCCTGATCGAAACCCCACAAGCCGTGGCGCCGGTGCGGCACGCCGACACCGCGCCGCTGGCGCGCGAGCTCGACGCCTTCGCACGCCTGCGGGCGGCGCAGCCGCGGCAATTCGCCGAAGCCTTCGTCACCGCCGCCTCACCCGGCATCATCGCCTCGGCGATGCGCAACGCGCATTACGACAGCGACGCCGCCTACGTGCGCGCCGTCGCCGAGGCGATGGCGCCGGAGTACGCCGCAGTGGCGGCGCGCGGGCTGGTGCTGCAACTCGACTGCCCGGATCTCGCCATGGAACGCCACACCGCTTTCGCCGACCGCCCGCTGGCCGACTTCATCGACTGGGTCGAGCTCAACGTCGACGCCATCAATCACGCGCTGGACGGCGTGCCGCCGGCGCAAGTGCGCCTGCACGTTTGCTGGGGCAACTACGAGGCACCGCACATTTTCGACGTGCCGCTCGACGACATCCTGCCGCGCCTGTACCGCGCGCGCGTCGGCGCGCTGGTGCTGTCGCTCGCCAACCCGCGCCACGCGCACGAGCACTCCTGCTTCGCACGCTATCCGCTGCCGGACGATTGGCTGCTGATCGCCGGCGTGATCGACCCGACGACCAACTACGTCGAGCATCCCCAGGTCGTCGCGCAGCGCATCGAAGCCGCCGCGCACGCCGTCGGCGACCCGCACCGCGTCATCGCCGGAACCGACTGCGGCTTCGACACCTCCGCCGGCCTCGGCAGCGTGGCGCACGAGGTCGTGTGGGAAAAGCTGCGCGCGCTGCGCGACGGGGCGGCGATTGCGACGCAGCGACTGATGAAGAAGGCGTGACCAGTGACCGGTGACCCGTAGGACGTGAAACTACCGGGACTGACACCGGTAACCGGTCACGCCCTCCCTCAACTCAGCCCGTACAGCGCGGCGCAGTTGCCGCCGGCGATCATCGCGCGCTCGTTGGCCGGGACGTCTTTGAAGTGGGCTTCAAGCGCTTCGCGCGACTTCGGCCAGGTGCTGTCCGAGTGCGGGTAGTCGGTCGACCACATGATGTTCTTGAGCCCGGCGCGGTGGCGTTCGGCGACACCGGCGAGATCCTGAATGAACGTCGCGTACCCTTGCCGGTACCAATAGGAGCTCGGCTTCTCGGTGATCACCGACTTGGTCCAGAATCGATGCTTGTTGAAGGTCTGGTCCATGCGCTCGAGGAAGTACGGGATCCAGCCGATGCCGCATTCGACCAGCACGTACCTGAGCTTCGGGTGCCGCTCGAGAATGCCGGTGAAGGTGAGCGTCGAAACGACCTCGCAGATCGACATCGGCGCGATGGCGATGAAGGTCTCCTTCACACCCGGCGTCGGGTTCATGAACGTCGCCTGCACGTTGGCGTTGCGCGGTCCGACGATATGGAAGCTGAGCGGCAGACCCGTCTCTTCGATCAGCGACCAAAACTTCTCGTACGCCGGATCCCACAGCGGCTTGCCGCCGCGCTCGTCGGGGAACGGATCGCAGTGGAAACCCTTCAGCCCCAGCTTGGCGATGCGCGTCAGCTCGGCGCAGCCTTCGTCGATGTCGACCAGCGGCACGTGCGCCAGGCCGATCAAGCGCTCCGGCGAGGCCTTCGACAGCTCGACCATCCAATCGTTGTAGCGCTGCACGACCCAATTGCGCAGCGCCGGATCCTTGGCGTACTGCGTCACCGGTCCGCCGAAATACAGCACCTCGGCGTCGACGCCGTCGGTATCCATGTCCTGCAGGCGCTCCTTCGGATCGTACGCGCCGGGCCGCATATCTTTGTAGGTCAGGCCCATCGGCTTGTAGTCTTCCGGCTTGCGGCCGGCCGACGAATCGAGCCCGATGGCCGCGCTGACCTGCGAATCGACGATCCAGAAGTCGCCCATCTCGGACGACTCGACGCGCGGCGCGCGGTCTTTGAACTGTTGCGGCACGTCGCGCACCCACAGATCTTTCGGCGGATTGACGTGCGAATCGGCGGAAACGATGCGATCGCTCATCGAGTGGTCCCTCCTGCGCCCGTGTGCACCGATCGCCGAAATCGCGTCAAGAGTCGGAATGATATGCGGCACGCGGGTTTCGGAAATGAGACCTCGGCGCCGGCGCGCGCCCGTCCTATTTCGACGGCAGGCTCATCATCGACACTTCGTCGGCCAGCTCGCGCAATGCGGTGACCGCCGCTTCGGGCTCGAACGGACCGAGCGTCTTCATCGTCTGCGCGACGATCGCATAGCGCGCGTCTTTGGTTTCGATGTTCAACACCTGCATGGCGATGCGGTTGAGCAGCTCGATGCCGGCGCTGTGCTTCAGCGGCGCCAGGCCCTCGGCCGCCTTGACCAGCGCCGCTTGAATCTCGAAGCCGCGGCCGCCGTTCTCGATCTGCGTCGCCACATCGTGGATCCCTCTCGCCGTCTCGCGTGGAGACACCCGCTTGCGTGCTGCCATGTGCCGACTCCTTCTTCCCGCCGCGTTGACGCCATCGATTGGGCGGCGTCGGTTCGCGCTCGACACGACGTGGCAGGTGGATCGTATCTTAGCACGTCGGGCCACGATTGACCGCACGCACAATCTTGTTCAGGGGAGTCGAGCATGTGGCCGGGATTCCACGCTGCGCGCACGCCGGACAAGCCGGCGATCATCATGGCCGAGTCGGGCGAAACCGTGACGTACGCGCAACTCGACGCAGCCTCGAATCGGCTGGCGCACCTGCTGGCGCAACGCGGGCTCGGCTTCGGCGATCATCTCGCGCTGCTGATGGAGAACACGCCGTGGTACTTCGAGGTGACCTGGGCGGCGCAGCGTTCGGGCTTGGTCTTCACGCCGATCAACTTCCACCTCACCGCCGAGGAAGCGAGCTACATCGTTGCGGACTGCGACGCGCGCGCGTTCGTGACCACGGCGGCGCAGGCGGCGCTGGCGCAGGAGCTGACGGCCGCGCTACCGGAGGCGGTGACGACGCGGTTGGTCATCGGCGGTGCGCTCACCGGGTACGAACGCTACGAGGATGCGGTCGCTGAGTACCCGCCGACGCCGCTTGCCGAAGAGCTGGAAGGCGCCGCGATGCTGTACTCGTCCGGCACCACAGGGCGCCCGAAAGGCGTCATGCCGCAGCATGCGCGCCAACCGATCGGCGCGGCGCTGCCGCTGCTGCAGACGTTCTCGAAACTGTACGGCATCGATGCCGACGCGGTGTATTTGTCGCCGGCGCCGCTCTACCACGCCGCGCCGAACGCCTTCTGCATGACCGTGCTGCGCGCCGGCGGCACGGTGGTGGTGATGGAACGCTTCGAGCCCGAAGCGGCGCTGGCGTTCATCGAGCGCTACCGCATCACCCACAGCCAGTGGGTGCCGACCATGTTCGTGCGCATGCTCAAGCTGCCCGACGCGGTGCGGCAGCGCTACGACCTGTCGTCGCTGCGTGTCGCCATCCACGCCGCGGCGCCGTGTCCGGTGCCGATCAAAGAGCAGATGATCGCCTGGTGGGGCCCGTGCATCCTCGAGTACTACTCGTCCACCGAGGGCGTCGGCGCGACTATCATCAACAGCGAGGAATGGCTGGCGCACAAGGGCTCGGTCGGCCGCGTGCTGGCCGGCAAGATCCACATTCTCGACGACGACGGCGTCGAGCTGCCGCTGGGCGAGCCCGGCCGCATCTTCTTCGAGCCCAACGCCAGCGCGATCCCGGTCAGCTACCACAAGGATGCGGAGAAGACCGCCAAGCTGCGCGACGCGCATGGCTGGTCGTCGGTCGGCGACGTCGGCTACCTCGACGCCGACGGCTACCTGTACCTCACCGATCGCAAGGACTTCATGATCGTCGCCGGCGGCGTGAACATCTATCCGCAGGAGATCGAGAACCTGCTCGTCACTCACCCCAAGGTCGCCGACGCCGCCGTCTTCGGCGTCCCCAACGACGAGCTCGGCGAGGAAGTGAAAGCCGTCGTCCAACCCGCCGACATGCGCGACGCCGGCCCGGCGCTCGCCGATGAGCTGCAGTCCTTCTGCCGCCTGCATTTGGCGCGCTTCAAATGCCCGCGCTCGATCGACTTCACCGCCGAGCTGCCGAGAGCCCCGACCGGCAAGCTGTATAAGCGGCTGCTGCGCGACGAGTATTGGAAGGGAAGGACGGCGAAGATTTAGGGTTTGGGGGTTACGGGGTTGGGGGTTGGGGAGGAATCAAGAATTCGAACTCGTTCGCCGCCTATCGCGATCCTATTCCTCCCCAACCCCTTAACCCCCAACCCCTCCCCGATACCGTTCTCTCAACCGATCCTTCCGCACCTTCCCCGTCGCATTGCGCGGCAACTCATCGAGGAGCTCGAGCTGCTCGGGGATCTTCTGCTGCATGACGCCGCGCGACTGCATGAATGCGCGCACGGCGGCGAGGTCGAGCGGTCCGGCGCCGGGCTTGAGCACGAGGCAGGCGCAGACGCGCTCACCGCTCTGCGCATCGGGTACGCCGATGACCGCGACATCGGCGACTTGCGGATGCGCCGACAGCTCGTCTTCGATGCCTTTGGCCGACAGGTTCTCGCCTTTGCGGATGATGATGTCTTTGCGCCGGCCGGTGATGCGGATGAAGCCGTCGGCGTCCTGAACGGCGAGATCGCCGGTGCGGAAGTAGCCGTCGTCGGTAAAGGCGACGTTGAGCGCCGGGTCGAGATAGCCGACGCACAGCTGCGCGCCGAAGGCCTCGATCTCGCCTTCGCTGCCGGCCGGCACGACGCGGCCGTGCTCGTCGACCAGGCGCGCCGTCGCCCCAGGCACCGGTCGGCCGTCGGTGCCGTAGCGCTTCTCTTCCGGATCCTGCGGTCGCCCGGAGGTGAACGCCGGGCATTCGGTCAGACCGTATGAGCGGAAGGCGAAGGTGGAGAAACGCTCGCCGAGCTCGCGCATCAACTCGGGCGAGACGTCGGCGGCGCCCGAGCCGGAGTGGCGCACGGTCGCGAATTTCTCCGGCGTGCAGTTCGGCGCCGCGAACATCGCCTGCAGAATTGCCGGCGGGCCGCCAGCGCTGGTGACGCGATGGCGCGCGATCAGATCGATGGCCAGCGCCGGATCGAAGCCATCCATGTACACGGTGCTGGTGCCGTTGCGCACCGGCTGCATGACGAACATCACCAAGCCGCCGATGTGCGTCAGCGGGAACTGCAGCAGGCTGCGGTCGTCGGCCTGCGGCGGGAACACCTCCGCCTGCGCGCGCAGCAGCCCGCCGAGCGTCGATGCCGTGTGCAAGACACCTTTCGGGTCGGCGGTCGTGCCGGAGGTGTAGAACAGCATCGACACGTCGTGCGGTCGGTGCGGCGACGGCGGTAGCGGCGCGTCTGGTTCATCTTCCAAGGCTTCGAGCGCGCGCTGGCCGCCGGCGGGCGCGGCGCGCACGGTCAACACATGCTCGAGGTCGGGCGCCTGCGCGCGCACGGCTTCGGCCAGCTGGCGATGATCGACGCCGCGCACGATACCCGGCACCACCAGCACCTTGCTGCGCGCCTGGCGGCAGACGAAGCCGACCTCACGCTCACGATAGATGGTGATGATCGGGTTGGAGACCGCGCCCAGTCGGTCGATCGCCGCCGCCAGCGCCGCGCCTTCGAACCAGTTCGGCAGCTGCCACGACACCACATCGCCGGCGCCGACGCCGCAGCGCATCAGCGCCACGGCCATGCGCTCGGCGCGCGTCTGCAGCGCGGCGAAGGTGAAAATCCGGCCGCTTTCGCGCTGTCCTTCGATCATGAAGGCTCGACCGCCGTCGCTGCGCGCGCGCTCCTGCAGCATCGCCGCCAGGCCGGGTTGCGGCCACTCACCCGCGGCCTCGTGCTGGGCGCGGCGCGCCTCGGGAAGTCGGGTCGGTCGCATCGCGTCGTCTCCGGTCCGCGGTGCTAGCATCGCGGCCGCGGCGGGCGAAAGTCCGCTGCGCATCGGGCCGATCGTCGCGCCGGACGGCGCACCGCGCTAAACCAGCTCCCCGAGCCCTGCGTGGCGGCGGCCGTCCAGGCCCGCAAGCCGCGCAACACGCGGCCGCTTCCGAACGGCAGCGGCCGATCGCCGACGCCCGAACCCGATTCCTGGGCAAACCCGGATCGGCCGACTACGGCCCGGGCCGATCGGGCGGGAATGCGGGTGCATCCATGGATCCCAAGCCGGGGTTTTTGAGTTGATCCGAGCCGCGCGAAAGTGCTATCGCCCTGCGGTCGGCGACGGCCGGGGAGGAAGCATGATGCGTGTCGGTTGGCAGACCCTTGCGGCAGCGATTCTCGGGCTGATGATCCTGGTCGGACAGGCGCACGCGCTTCCGGCGCCGGTGTTGTGCTGCTTGTGCAGCTGCGCCGATCGCCCGCTGCTTTGTGTGCCGAACAGTCAGGGCGACTGCAGCGCATCGTGCCCGGGCGGCAACCTCAATGACAGCTGCCTCGTCGAAGGCTTCAACAGCAGCTGTCCGCAGGTCGCCGAATGCGACGGCGCCATCATTCCGTCCGCCGGGGCGCCGGCCGTGAGCCAGACCGGGCTGACAGCGATGGCCGTCCTGCTCGGCGCCTTCGGCATCTACCAAGCCGCGCGACGCTCGCGGCGCGGCGCGGAGAAGTAAGCGCATGTCGATCAGTGCGCGCACCCTCTGGAGTGCGCTCTGCGCGCTGATCGTCGGAGCGGCGTTGCTGAGCGTCTCGTCGTCCGCTCCGGCCGGTGCGCCGCCCTCGACCGTTTGTTGCGCCTGCATCTGCAACGGCGCCGTGACGGCGTGCACCGACACGTTTGCCGAAAACTGTCCCTCCATCTGCGCGCAACAGCCGAGCGGCGCATGCGGTTTCGACTTCCTGAACAGCAGCACTGGAACTTGCGCCACGGCGCCGCAGTGCGATGCGGCGCGCGGCAACATCCCGGCGCCGCTGTTCGGGGCGAGCGGGCTGGCAATCGCCATGGCCGTGCTGAGCGGTTTCGGCATCCTGGGCATCAGGCGGCGGCGCCGCGACTGAGTCGACACGCGTCGCGCCCACCTCTGCACCGCCGCGCTGCTGCTGTTGGCAGTCGGCGCGGTAACCTGGACCCGCCTGCTGCCGCTCGGGCTCCCGGGCGTTCCGCCGCGCGCCGAGGCGATGGTGCGCAGCCGCTTGGCGCACCAACTCGCCGCCAACCTCGACCCTGCCCTCGCCGGCGCTGACCGCCAGACGGCATTGAGCCGCGACCTCGACGCGTGGATCGCGGCGCATCCGGTCGACTACGCGCGCGACGTCGCCGCCGAGACGAGCCGCCTGACGGCGGCGTTGCAGTACACCGACGATGCCGGGCGAGCGCATGCGCTGCTCGGCGACTACGACAGCTACACATGGCTGCGCGCCGCGCGCACCGGCTTGGAGACCGGCGAGAGCTGCGACGCGTTGGCCGCAGACGGTTCGTGCCGCGACACGTTCACGCTCGCACCGCTCGGCTTCGCGACCCCGTACGGCCACTCGCCGCACGTGTGGGCGATCATGACCGTACAGCGCATCGCGACGTGGCTCGATCCGCACTGGCCGCTGCCGGCCAGCGCCTATCTGGTGCCGGTGGTGCTCGGCGCCCTGGGCGCCGTGCCGGCGTTCTTCATTGCAACGGCGCTGGCCGGGCCGATCGGCGGTTGCGGCGCGGCGCTGATCAGCGGGCTGCACCCGATCCTGCTGCAGCGCAGCCTCGGCAGCGACAACGACATTTGGAACGTCACCCTGCCGCTCTACATGATGTTGGCGCTGTCGGCCGGAGTGCGCGCGCGGCGATGGCCGCTGGCGGCGCTTTGCGGTGCGCTCGGCGGCGCCGTGCTGGCGCTGCATGCGGCCGTGTGGCGCGGCTGGGAATTCGGCTTCGCCGTCGGCGCCGCGGGACTCGCGACGGCCGGCGGCTTCTACGCGCTACGCTGGGCGGTGCACCGGCGCGACGGCGGCGCGCGCATCGTCGTCATCGTCGGGCTCGCCTACTTCGCGGTCGCCGCACTGGGCACCCACGGCGAGGCGCTGTCGGTACTGGCGCGCACGGCGCCGGCGGTTTTCCAGCAGACGGTGACCGGTGACACCACGCTGGCGTCGATCTGGCCGCCGACGCTGGACTCCGTCGGCGAGCTCACCGCCATGTCGCTCGGCGCCATCGCCGCGCAGTCGTACGGCGCATTGATCTTTTTCGTCGGCTGGCTCGGGCTACTGCTGCTCGTGCTGCCGCGCCACCAATGGTCGGCGGGACATTTCGCCGTGCTCAGCGCCAGCGCGCTGCTCTATCGCTACCTCCTGAGCGCCGCGGGGCTCGGCAACACCGCGCTCGTGGCGCTTCTCGCGCTGCCTTTGGGCGCAGCGCTGCTGATCGACGTGCAGCGCGACGACGCGCCGGAGGTGCGCGAGATCGCCGCCGGCCTGCTGGTCGCCGTCTGGCTGCTCGCCGCCCTGCTGCTGTCGTACCGCGCCGTGCGCTTCACGCTGCTGCTGGCGGCGCCGTTCGGCCTGGCCGCCGGTGTCGCCCTCGGACGGCTGCATCTCGCCGTCGACGAGTGGGCGACGCGCTACGGGCGTGCTGCGCGCGCCGCCACAGCGCTGGCGGCGCTCGGCCTGCTCATCATGCCGCTGCGCATCGGTGTCGCGAACGCGCAAGCGTACCTGCCACACATCGATCGCGCTTGGGTCGACGCCTTTACCGCCATCGACGCGACCAGCCCGCCCGAGACCATCGTCAACACCTGGTGGGACTATGGCTACTGGGCGAAGTACTTCACCCGTCGGCGCGTCAGCGCCGACGGCAGCACGCTGCTGACCCATGTGCCGCACTGGCTGGCACGCGCCCAGCTGGCGAGCAGCGAAGCCGAGAGCCGCGGGCTGCTGCGCATGCTGAATTGCGGCTCCGACGCGCAGCCCTATCCCGAGGGCGCGCAGGGCGCGCAAGCGCGCCTCATGCGACACGGGCTCAGCGAGGTCGCCGCCTACGATACGGTCGTGCAGCTGGCGCCACTTGACCGCACGGCCGCCGAGCGCGCGCTGGCCGATCTCGGGCTCGATGCGGCGGCGCGCGCCGACGTGTTGGCGGCGACGCATTGCCAACCACCGCCAGCGCGCCTGGTGCTGAGCAGCGCGCAAGCCAACCTCACCGGCTGGTGGCGCATCGGCGGCTGGGACGTGCACACCCGTGCGCCGGGACGGCGCAGTCTGCTGACCAGCGAGTGGGTCGCTTGCGCGACATACGGCGAGGGGCGGCTGCGCTGCCCGACCAACGTCGTCGACGAGGACGGCACGCGCGTCGACGCGGTGACGTATCCGGCCGACGATCCGCGGCAGGTGCGCGTCGCGCTGCGACCGCGCGACGGCCCGCCTGAAGAAGCACCGCCGGATCGCCTGATGATTGCGGATGCCGATACGGTGACGGTCGTCGCCGACAGCGGCGCCGCCGACGGCCTCGGCGTGCTGATCGACCGCGTCGGGCAACGCGTCCTGGTCGGCTCGCCCGCCGGTATCGCCTCGACGTTCGTGCGCCTCGTCTATCTCGACGGCCGCGGCTTCACCCACTTCCGCAAGCTCGACGAGCAGCGCGGCGCCTGGGACGCGCGCGTTACGACGTGGGCGGTGGAGTGAGCGCCCGAACCGAGCCGGACTGAGATTGTCAGACCCCCGCGGGCGCAAGTGCACCGCGTCCGTTGACGATGCGGCTGCCGCTCCCTATCCACGCGGCCACATGCGTATCGCCATCCTGCATCCGGAGCTCGGCATCGGCGGCGCAGAGCGACTGGTGGTCGACGCGGCGCTGGCACTGCAGGCACGCGGGCACACGGTGACACTGCACACGGCGCTGCGCGATCCGGCGCATTGCTTCGCGCCGACGCGCGACGGCACCCTCGACGTGCGCGTGCACGCGGCGCGCTTCCCACTGGCGCTCGCGGGGCGCCTGCGCTTGCCGGCCGCGATCGCCCGCATGGTGGCGGTTGGACGCGCCGCGCTGCGCTCACCAGTCGACGCGGTCTTCTGCGACGCGCTCTCGCACGTCATTCCGCTGCTGCGCCGGCATACGCGCGCGCCGATCATATTCTACGGCCACTACCCCGATGTGCTGCTCACGCCGCCGCGACACAGTTGGTACCGCGCCTATCGGCTACCGCTCGACCGCCTGGAGGAGATCGGCTTGCGCGCCGCCGACCGTATTCTGGTCAACAGCGCCTATACCGCCGCGGCGTTTCGCACCGCATTTCCCCACCTGGCGGCGACGCCAATGGTCTTGCATCCGAGCATCGAGCTGGTGGCCCCGCCGGCCGATGCGCTGCGCCCGGCGCAGTGTGCGACGATTGCCGTCGTCAGCCGGCTGGTGCCGGAAAAAAACCTGTGCCTCGCCGTCGAAGCCTTCGCGCAGTTGCGCGAACGTCTGCAGCCGCAGCGCTTCGCGGCGCTGCGCTTGGTCATCGCCGGCGCCTACGATCGGCGCCTGCGCGAATGCGCGGCAGCGCTCACCCGCTTGCGCGCCTGCATTGCGGCACACGGACTGCGTGCGCAGGTGGAGGTGCGCTGCTCGCCGACCGACCGCGAGCGCGACGCCCTGTTGCACGCTGCGCGTTGCGTGCTGTTCACTCCGCTGCACGAGCATTTTGGCTACGTGCCGATCGAGGCCATGGCAGCCGGACGCGCGGTGATCGCCGCCGCCAGCGGCGGTCCGCAGGAATCGGTGCGCGACGGCGAGACGGGCTTCCTCTGCCCGCCGACCGCCGTGGCCTTCGCCGATGCGCTGCAACGCCTGATCGACGAGCCGGCGTTGGCCGATCGCCTCGGCGACGCCGGGCGCGCGCGCGTCATACAGCACTTTTCCCGCCGCGCCTTCGGCGAGCGTCTCGACGCGATCATCGGCGCAGCCGTCGACGCCGCGCCGAAAGCGCTGCCCGACCCCTGAAGCGACAGAACGCCTCGACGCGCCGGGGTGCTCCGCCTCGACGCGGACCGGTTTGTGTGATGTCTGACCGGCGCGAGATGCCGATTCGCGAGATCGTGCGCCTGTGCCTTGCGATGCTGCCGGCCGACCAGCGGCGCTGGTGGCTGGCGGTGCCGCTGCTGGCGATGCTGACCGGTGCCGCCGAGGCCGGCGCCGCGGCGGCGGTGTTCGGTCTGATCACCATCGTCGGCGATCCGGCGCGCGCGCCGCAAATGCCCATCGCGGCCTGGGTCGCCGCCGGTCTTCCGCCCGGCGACAGCGGCGGGCTGGTGCTGCGACTGACCGCCCTGGTGGCGGCGTATCACATCGGCAAGAACCTCCTGATCGTCATGGCGCAGTATGTACGCCATCGCATCGTCGGCGGCTCGAGCGCGGCGCTCGCCTCGACGCTGCTCCAGGGCTACCTGCTGGCGCCGTATCCGTTTCACTTTCGCCGCCACTCGGCCGACCTGATCCGCAATACGACGCACAGCGTCGACGCCGTCTGCACCGCGCTCTCGTCGGCGGCCGCCGTGCTCTCCGAGTTGTTCGTCGGCGCCGGCATCATCGCGGTGCTGTTGGCGGCGGCACCGGGCGTGACGGTGATCACCGGCGGCGTGCTGGCGGTCGTCACCGCGCTGTTGTTGCGCGCCATGCGACGCTTGGCCGAGCGTTCCGGTCGCGCCACGCATGACCTGAGTCGCGAGATGCTGCAGACGCTGCAACACGCCCTCGGCGCCATCAAAGAGATCAAGGCGCTCGGGCGCGAGGGCTTCTTCTATCGCGCCTATGCCGAGCAGCAGCGCCAGCGCCTCGCGCTCGGCTACCTGAGCGTGACGCTGGAGACGCTGCCGCCGCTGGTCATCGAAACGGTGTTCGTCTGCGGCGCCTTGTCGGTGATCGCGTTCCTCACGGCCACCGGCAAGAGCGGCGGCGGCGGCCTACCGCTGCTGGCGCTGTTTGCCTATGCCGGCTTTCGCATCGTGCCGATGGCCAACCGCGTCACCTGGCGGCTGAATGAGGTGCGCGGCCAGGCGGCGGCAGTGCGCGCCGTCTATGACGACTATCAGCTGGTCAGCGGACCGGCCGCCGCCGACACCGCCGAGCTGCCGCTGAACTTTCGCGACGCCATCGCGCTGACGAACGTCGCATACACCTACCCAGGCAGCGACGCGCCAAGTCTGCGCGACGTCAGCCTGACGATTCGCCACGGCGAATCGCTCGGCATCTTCGGACCCACCGGCGCCGGCAAGAGCACGCTCGTCGATCTCATCGTCGGCTTGTTGCCGCCGAGCCAGGGGCGCATCACGGTCGACGGCGTCGCGCTCGGCGACGGCCGCGAGCGCACCTGGCGGCGCCACATCGGCTATGTGCCACAAACCATCGTCCTGCTCGACGACAGCCTGCGCCGCAATGTCGCGCTCGGGATCCCCGACCGCGAAATCGACGAGCGCCGTTTGCGCAGTGCCATCGGCATCGCGCAGCTCGATGAGCTGGTCGCCGGCCTGCCGCAGGGTCTCGACACGCCGCTCGGCGAGCGCGGGGTGCGCCTCTCCGGCGGCGAGCGCCAGCGCGTCGGCATCGCGCGCGCGCTCTATCACGACCCCGACGTCGTCGTGCTCGACGAGGCGACCGCAGCGCTCGACGCCGCCACCGAGGCGGCGCTGAGCGGCGCGTTGCGCGCCTTGCACGGCGTGCGCACCGTCCTGGTCATCACGCACCGTCTCGCCACCGTTCGCGCGTGCCAGCGCATCGCGCTGATCGCCGACGGTCGTCTCGCCGATTGCGGGACCTACGACGAGCTGCTGGCGCGCAGCCCCGAGCTGCGCCGCCTCGCCGCGCCGGCAGCGCCGGCCATGCGCTCGGCCTGATGGAAGGCGGCACGGCACGGCTCGCCGCTGCACGGCGGCGCGCATGAGCGACGCAGACGGGCTGGTCGCCGCGGTCACGGGCGGGCCGCTGCCGTCGCATGCGGCGCTGCGGATCGGGCAGCTCTCGCTGCATTGCCTGCTGTGGGGCAACGCGAGCGCGCCGCCGATTCTCGCAGTACACGGCAACGGCGGACACGCGCACTGGTGGGATGCGCTGGTGCCGTATCTGTTGCCGACGTATCGGGTGATCGCGCCCGATTTGCGCGGCCATGGCGAGAGCGACTGGCCGGCGACGCCGGCGTATCGCATCGAAGATTTCTCACGCGATCTCGTGCAGCTGATCGAACAGCTGGCGCTACCGCCAGTAATCGTCGTCGCTCATTCGATGGGCGCGCGTGCCGCGGCTTGGTTCGCCGCGCATCATCCCCAGCATGTCTGTGCCGTCGCGCTCCTCGATACCAGCATCGCCGGCGTCGACGCCGCGAGCGCGGCACGCTGGCGCGGCAAGCTGGTCGGGCAGCGTCAGGGGCCGTCGTACCCCGACGCGGCCGCCGCGCGCGCCGCCTTCCGCTTCGTGCCGCCGGAGCCCGGCGTCGACGCCGCGATTGTCGCCGATCTCGCCTACCACGCCGTGCGCCAGCGCCGCCCGGGCGATTGGACCTTCCGCTTCGACCGCGCCGTGCTGTCGCTCGACGGCGACGGCGCCGGCGATCTCACCGAGCTGGTCGCGGCGCTGCCGTGCCCGCTGTGGATCGGCCGCGGGAGCGGCAGCCGCGAGGTCATTCCGCGCAGCACCTTCGACGCGCTGCGCGCCCGCCGCCCCGACATCGTCGTGCACGACTTCGCCGGCGCGCACCATTTCTTCCTGTCGCATCCGCAGCGCGCCGGGCGCGCGCTGCGCGCATTCGCCGATCAGGTGTCACGGCTCGAACGGCTTCGCTCCTAAAAGGACTTTAGCGGCGCAGCACCTTCTGCGCAGCTGTGCCACGACACCCTCACGCATGAAGACCGGCCCCCCGCTCAATCGCCCGCGTGATCGCGCAGCAACGAGGCCACAGACAGACTTCACCTGTTCTGCGCCTCGATCGAAAACTACCTTGATGAGACAAAAGAATTCACCACAGAGGCACGGAGCACACAGAGAGCAGAGGGACCGCCGGCGATTCGGACGTGTTTCCAAACCCCTTCAGGCGGTTGGAAAACCATCAGGGCATGTCCGCAAATGCAGGCCGTCTCTATACACTCTGTGCCTCTGTGGTGAAAAGCTTTGTCCGATCAAGGCTAACTGACCGAATAGATCGCCCGGAACGGACTTCAACGCGCCGATCTGTATTCTCGTGCGGCGGGGCGATGGCGCGGGGATCTGCGTGAAGCCGCTCGCTGGCTCAGGCGGCGCGAAACTGCGCGACCAGCCTATCCAGCTGGCTGCGGCGCGAGCCGACGCTGGCGTCGAAGGCGCGCGAGCGCTTGACGAACAGGTGTGCGTCGCATTCCCAGGTGAAGCCCATGCCGCCGTGGTTCTGTACATTGTCGGCGGCGTTCTTCACGTACGCGTCGGCGCACAATACTTTTGCGACGGCAGCCTGAAACTCTGCGTCAGCCGCTGCGTCGCGCACCGCAACGGCGGCATAGGTCGTGGCACTGCGCGCCACCTCAGCGCGTACCGCCATGTCGGCGCAGCGATGCTTCACCGCCTGAAACGAGCCGATCGGCTTGCCGAACTGCTGGCGCACCTTGGCGTACTCCACCGACGCCTCGACCGTGCGCGCGATGCCACCGACCGCTTCCGCGCAGTTGAGCACGGTGGCGGCGCGGCGCAGCTCCGCCACCGGCGTCGGCAGCCGCACGGCCGGCGCATCCGTGAACGTCACCGTGCCGACGGGGTTGGTGGCGTCGAGACTGGCCGCGGCGGTTACCGCCACGCCCCGCTCGCGCGCCACGAACAGCGCGCCGGCATCGTCCAGAACCAGGAACGCGTCCGCCAAGCCGGCGCCCGGAACGCTCTGGCGTTCGCCGCTGAGACGCTCACCGCTCACGCGCAGCGCGCCGCCCCACGTATCGACACACACGGCGACCCGCAGCGTACCGCCTACAACGCGCGCCAACGCCGCGTGACCGGCGTCGGCCAGCCCATGCGCGGCGAGCACGCTGCCGAGCCAGGGCCCGGGCGCCAATACGCGGCCGAGCTCCTCGAATAGCACCATCTCTTCGGTCAGCGTGTAGCCCGCGCCGCCGCAGGCTTCCGGCAAGCCCAAGCCAAAGAACCCGAGCTCGGCGGCACCATGCCACAGCTCGTCGTAGGCGTCGGCGGTGGCCCCCAACAAGGCGCGTACGCGCGGCATCGGCAACTCGGCGTCGAGGAACGTGCGTACCGAGTCGCGAATCGCGTCCTGCTCGGCCGTCGGCATCAAGTCCATGTCACATCGCTCCGCTGCAGTGGTGGCATTGCCATAAAACAACGCCGCCGAGGGAGCGAGTCCCTCGGCGGCGAGTGTCGACGAAACGCGTGCGGCTGGCTTCGCTTACTTGGCTTTGAAGAAGTCCGGATCGTGCTTGACCACGGTGCCGAGCGTTGCCGACAGGCACTGCGTGGCGTCGGAGCCGCGCAGCTGGATCGTCACGCTGGTCGAGCTTTGCAGCGCGGCCGCGATGCCGTCCGGCAAGCCGGCGCCCTTGCCCTTCAACTGTGCCTTCGATTTGCCGGCCGCGCCGCCCTTGAGCAGCAGTTGGCCGACGCCGCCGGAGGCCAGCAGCTTGTCTTTGTAGGCGTAGCCCTTGCCGCTCGGCGGATCGCCGCCGCCGGCTTTCCAGCACGGCTTGGTGCCGCACAGGTCGCCCGCCCTATCGACGTCGAGCTGGCCGACCAAGGCGCCGGCGCCGCTGTAGATGCACAGATGATACGCGGTGCCGCCCGCAGCGAGCGGATTGCCGAAGTCGGTCTGCGTCAGCGCCGGACCGCCCGACAGCTTGGCCATCAATTTCTCTTTGCCGGCGGTCTCCTTGGTGGAGAACAGCGCCTTGGCCACCGACGCGCAGCCGTTGTCGGGTGCGGCCGGGCAATCGGCAGAGGGCGCCGGGCACGGCGCCGTCGCCGCCAGCGACGCGCTGGCGCCGGCGTTGTTCTGCGGCGTCAGCGGATCGCCGCAGGTAAAGTCCGCCGCGTTGTCGTTCGTCGCGCCAGCGCGCTGCAGACTGTGGCCGTCGCCGTCGAGCGTCGTCGGCGTGCCGATGTGCGCGTTGGTGCTGCCGGCGTACGTGCCATAGGCGACGCAGTCGACATAGTTGGAGAACTTCGTGCGGCTCCAGGTCGGCGGGTTGGCCGGCGCAATGCCGCCGCCGCCGCCGAAGCACACCATGCCGCCACCGCTCGGCAGAATACCCGACGGCATGACGAAGTCCGGGGTCACGCCACTCGCGGTGGCGAAGCTGCTGGTGCTCACCAGCCAGCGCACGCCGGCGCCGCTGTTGGCGACGTTGGTCGGCACTTCGAGAATGTCACCGAGATATGCGCCCGACGCGTCGAAGGCCGCAAGAATGCTGTGCGCGACGAAGTTCTGTGAGGCGGCCAGCATGCGAATCTCGATGAACTGCGCCGTCGGATCGCCGTTGTAACTGGTCGTCACCTCGTCGATCAGCGCGAGATGAAACAACGCTTGGATCGGTCTCACCGCGCCAATCAACAGCGCCAGACCGATGACCCCCATAAACACGTAGCGTCGCATCGTGCATTCCCCCCGGTTGGACCGTTCGACCCTAGGTCCGCACTAGCGAATGAGTCAACCAATTCGCCGCCGATCGGGCGGCTCGCAGCGGTTGGCCTGCAGGCAGAGCGTTACGCCGACGCCGTCGGCAGCGCCGCCGCCTGATCAGCGGCGCGGCGCACGCACGCGCCGCAGATCGACCAGATGCTCGGGGGAGCTGCTGATGATGCGGTCAGCGCCCCAGGTCAAGCAGCCGGCGCGCGCCGCCGCCTGCAAGCGACCGGCGAGCTCGCGGGCGTTGGTGGAGGGCGGCAGCTCGAACCCGTCATCGCGCAAGGCCAACAGGATCGCCGAGCGCGTCATCTGTGCGATGGGGATCATCACCTCTCCTGCTCGACCGGTACCACCGCTGCCGGCGTTCCGACCGCGTCGCGGCGCAGGTACGTCGAGGCAATCCACCATTCGCGGCCGTCGCTGATGCGCCGCACCTGATACGAGAGGCCTTCGCGCGAGCGCGGTCGCCAGGAGACGATCTCCACCTCTTGGCCGTCGCGCAGATCGTTGTGGATCAACGTGCCGGCGCCGTCGAGCATCGGCACACCGCTCGCCGAGCGACTCGCAGTCGGCAGCCAGTTGACGAAGGCACGCGAGCCGACGCCGATCACGAGCTCCTGTTTGTTGCGCCGCGCAGGCGTCATATTTCGATAGACCATCGACTTCCCTTCGTCTGAGTACTCGCCGCGCTCGACCGGCGCGGCTTCGTGTGTGCCTGCCGCGCAGCGAGATCCGATTGCCTGCGGCGCGGCACACGCGCATGCGGACTATCGAAGGCCCTAGCCCGCATTGGCGACCGGCAGAGATTCGTAGCTGCCCCCCCGCACCGGGACCGCTGAGCAGACGACGCCGGCTCAGTCGCGCACCCGGTGCCTCCCGTTATGGAGGCGGGCGACGTGAATAGTCCGCGCTCAGGATCGTAGGAACCGTCACCTCGACGGTCTTGCCGCAGCGCGGACAGCGCGGCGACATCGCCGCACCGGACACGCCCTGCAAATACGTCAGCGCGGATCGGCAATGCGGACATGCCCGGGATGATGCAGTCGGCATGGACACCTCCAGTGGGTCACCAGAGGCGCGCGGGGCCCATGGGAACTCACAAGCGCACCGCCTCCGTTTCCGCACGCTCGACCGATTCGGCTCACATGTCAACGGCATGGCGCCAAAGATCGGCGGCGGCGGCGCCGCGCTGGACGAGAGACGCGGCAAGATCTGACGCGCGAAGCGACCGCAGTGCGAGGCTGGGAGCGCACCGCAGCCGCGCTCGGCGAGCGCCAGACGCCGCGGCAGGGCACGGCTCGCTGGCAGTCGCAGCGCAGGCGGGTGATGATCGGCCGCCGCCATGCGTAGTGCGCTCCTCGTTGCGTCGGCCGGGTTGACGATCGCCCTGGCCGCATGTCGCTCCGCGCCGACCGACACCCCGGCAGCGGTCGATCAAACGCCGGCGCCGCTGGTGCACGACCATACGCCGCGGCACGGCGGCGTGGTGGCGATGCTCGGCATGATCCATCTCGAAGCGCTCGCCAGCCCGGAAGGTCAGTTGCGCCTCTATCTCACCGACCTCTACCGGCGGCCGCTGCCGCTCGACGGCGTCGCCGGCAGCGTGACGTTGCATCTGCGCGATGCGCGCCCGACGCTACCGCTGGAGATCGGCACCGACGCGCTACAGGCGAAAGGCCCGGCGCTGAGCGGCGAAGTGCTGGCCGCATTCGCACTGACGCGCGACGGCGAACCGTTGGAAGTGAACTTCATGCTGCCGGTGACGGCGGCCGCCGGCGGCGCACCGGCAGCGGCGAGCGGCGCCGCCGGCATTCCCCTCGCCGGCTGCGCGGTCCTGCCGTGGTCGCCGGGCGTCGCCGCACCGCGCTGCGCGCTCACCTTCGCGCGGCCGATCGCGGCGCTCGCGGCGGCGCCGGGAAATCGCCTGCTGATCGCGGTGGTCGACCTCGGTCTGAGCAGCTGGCAGCTGCCGGCCGGCGCGTTCGCCGCCGGATTCGCGCCGCCGCCCGCCGTCGTCGTCGCGGTGGCGGAGCCGCCGCATCCCGAGGCGCCGAACGCGGTCGTGACACGGCCGGACGGACGCGAGATCGCCGTGGCGTTGGAGAACCGGCTGATCATCTACGACGCCGGCGGCGGCGCCGTACGACGCGCACTCAACGGACCGGGCGGCATCATCCGCGCCGCCGCCTGGGCGGCGGACGGCGGCGCAATCCTGGTCACGACTTTCTATCACGCCGACGCCGCGTTGCTCGACGCGAGCGACGGACACGTCCTGCAGCGCTACGCCGTGCCGCGCGAAGGCGCCGCGGTCGCAGTCAGCGACGACGGCGCATGCCTCGCGGTCGGCAGCGAGACCGGCGCGGTGACGTTGTTTGCGCGCGGCGCGGCGACGCCGCTGCGCACGCTCTCGGCCGGACGCGGTCCGGTGCGTGTGCTGACATTCGCCGCAACGTCGCTCTTGGCGACCGGCGACGACGGCGTCGTGCACGCCTGGCGCTACGCCGACGGTGGCGAGCGGTTTGCGCATGCATTCGGCGCCACGGTGCATCAACTGGCGCTCAGTCCGGACGGTCGCCGCGTCGCCGCCGTGGGCAACGGCGGCAGCGTCACGGTGCTCGACATGAGTGATGGCCACAGCGTCGCGACGCTGCCGGCGACCGGTTTGCAGGCGCTCGCGCTCAGCTGGTCGGGCTCGACTATCGCCGTCGGCGACATCGACGGTCATGTCGCGCTGTGGGATGCGCCGCAGTGAAATGAACGGCCAGGTGTGAGGCGGCGGGGATCGGGGATCAGCAAGATTCGGAGCAGCCCCGGGCTCCGGGCATGTTGATCCGGTTAGACGGCCGGCGTCCGCGCCGGTCCGGTTGTGATCCTGGTAGCGGCTGGCACCTGGAGGGATGACGAGCTTGCCTTGCAGCCGCGCTGCGCGCGGCCACGCGGGCGAGGACGCCCGCCGCCACGGCGGAGTCGGAGTGGCGGTTGCAGCGTCCAGCCGGTCGCGGTGGGGCAAAGGCCGCAGCTGCGGGTAGAGACTCAACCCACGAACCAGTCGGCGCCCCGCGATCGCTCCGCCGCGGCCAGTCGCGGCGCCGGCACGCGTCCTGCTCTCGCACCTCCCTGCGGCTGCATTGGCCGAACAACAAGGAGGATCAAGATGCATACGACCACGAAGTGGAACTGGCTCAACGGGACTCTGGCGCTGGCTTTCGCCGGCGCGATGCAATTCGCCTCGCCGGTGGTGGCGAAGGACCATTCCGACCTGACGCTGAACGCACCAGCCGGCGGCGCCGCCAACGGGCGCGCGCGCTTGGTGCTGGCCAACGCCGGCGTCGGCCGGCTCGACTTGCGCGTGCGCGGGCTGGCCGCCGACGCAACGTTCGACGTGCTCGTCGGCGATGTGAAAGTCGGCACCTTGCGCACCACCGGCGGCGGCCAAGGTGGCTTGCGCTTCCGCACCCAACCGCACGGCCGCGACCAGATGCTCGGCTTTGATCCGCGCGGTGCGCTGATCACCATTCGCGACGCCGCCGGCGTCGATGTCTTGCTCGGCACCTTGCCGGTGGCGAGCGGCGGCGGGAACGACAAAATCGTCTGCTGCGTGCCCGACGACCGCGGCGATGAGTGCGAAGATCGCACCGCCGACGACTGCACGGCGCGCGGTGGTACGCCGGCTGCGTCGACGTCGTGCCTGCCCAACCCATGCGCGGTGACAGCGCCGCCGCCGGCCGACATCGTCTGCTGCATTCCCGACGACAGCGGTCCGGAATGCGAGGATCGCAGCGCGGCCGAATGCGCCGCTGCCGGCGGTGTCGTGGTCAGCGCAACCAGTTGCGCCGACAATCCGTGTGCGGCGACGCCGCCGGCCGATCCGGACATCCAATGCTGCATCGCCGACGACTCGGGCCCCGAGTGCGAGGATCGCACGCCGGCCCAATGCACGGCGCAGGGCGGCGTGAACATGGGTCCGGGCACCTGCTCGCCCAACCCGTGCGCCGCAGTCAGCACGCCGACCACCGGCGGTGACGACGCGGGCGGCCACGGTCACAACGGCGGAGGCGGCGGCTCGGGCGGCAACGACGACCACCGCAGCGGTGGTGGCGACGATCGCGGCGGCAACGCGGGGACGTACTATTGAGGCGGATCAGGGGCACAGGACGAAAGACCGGATCGGAGGGCTGTGGCACATGCTCCAAAGGCCGCCCTCCGATCCCTCGTCTTTCAGCTTCGTGTTTATCTGTCGGTCTGTTGCATCAGGATGCTCGAGCTGGGCACCTTTCAAGGGCGACACCGGGCGCGGCACGCCGACGCCACTCGATCTTGCCTCACACCCCCCCATGAACTGCCATCCCGATCAGTCATCCGCCCGCTGCGCGCGACCGACTTTCACGGTGCTGCTGCTGGCGGCGCTACTGTCGACGGCGGCAACGGTCGGCTACGCCGCCAACACCGAGCCGTCGCTGGCGCTGGTCAGCGCCGCGGCGGCGCGCGGCTCGAGCGGCCGAGTGACGGTGACGCTCGAGGGCAGCTTCAGCTTCGATGATGCCGTACAGCTGGCGCTGCCGTTGCAGATCGTCGTCGCGCAAGGCGGGCGAACGGCGCGCTTCGACCTGGCCGGCAACGTCACCTTGAGCGTCGATGGGGGCGCGCCGCAGCCGGCGGCGTCACCCGGCTTGGTCGGAATCACCAATCGCATCATCACCCTGGTGCTGCCGAGCGGGTTCGACAGCGGCGACGCGACGGCGCAGTTGCTGACGACCTACGAAGGCAAGACGATCGCCAGCAATTTGCTGCGCTTTACATTATGACACCGCGCTTTGCCGTTCTGCTCTCGGCCTGTGCGCTCGCCGCATGTCCAGCACGCGGATGGGCCGCCAGCGCCGTCTTTCAGGGCGACCCTACCGATGCGAGCGGTCGGCCGTATGAGATCTTGCCGAACAAGCCGCTGGTGCAAGCAGGCCCCGACGGAGTGCTCGGCACGGTCGACGATGTCGTCAGTCCGACGATCATCGGCGACATCGATCTCGTCGTGCGCACCGGCACGCTGTCCGCGAATGCGATTCCGCCGCCGGCGCTCGGCAACACCGCGCTGCTGCACGGCGTCGCCGGGCCGCGCACGGCCGGCGGCAGCGAGATTCCGTTCACCGTGTTCCTGTCCGACGGCGCGCTCACCGACGATGCGCCGGCGGGACACCCGCTGCCCGCCAGCGACATGAACGGCTTGCCCGCCATCGTCGCGGCGTTCGCCGATCTCGACGGCGACGGCATGATCGGACCGTCGGTGCGCGATCAAGCCGGCTACGCCGACCTGGCGCTGGAGCTGCGCGAGCTCGAGCCGGTCGGCCGCACCGCGGCGCTGTTCAGCGACGGCGTCGCGCACGGCAGCCTGGCCATCCAGCGCGCCCTCCCCGCCAGCCGCGGCGGCTTGCATATCGCGCTGGTGGCGATGGCGCTGACCGGGCCGCTCGACCCGAATTTCTTCGGCGGCGCGATTCCGTCCGGTCCGGCGATCGCCACGGCGCTGCCATTCCTGCCGCAGCGCGATCTCAATCGCCTGATCCGCGATCGCGCCGTGCCGGCGAGCCCGACGACGACGCTGCAACAGCTCATCCAATTTGCCGCCGTGCCGCCGCCCGATGCCTATGTGCTGCCGCTCGACGGCAGCGAGCCGACCATCGACGGCGCCATCGTCGATGCACAGCCGGCGGTACGCGTCAGCCTGCGCGATGCGACGCTGCCGCGCGATGTCGACGTGCCGCTCGACCACCTGCTGATCGGCACCGAGCGCCTCGCCAGCCGCGCCTTCGCGCGCCTCGTCGCGGTCGATCGCTTCGACAATCCGGCCGATCCGCCGCCGGACTTCGCCGTCAGCGTCCGCGCTGACGGCCCGCTGCACCTACTGGCGCCGCGCGAGCTGCGCGACGGGCGGCCGCTGATTCTGCGGCGCTTCAGCGGCGTGCGCATTGCCGGCCGCGCAGTCACAACCGGCAGCGGGACGATCCGTGTCGAGCGCGACGGCATCGTCGTCGCGACGCTGCCGTACGCGGTCGACGCGGCGGCAAACGTTCCGCCGGTCGACGTCGTCGTGCCGAGCGATGCGGCGCCGCGCCTGCAAGACGCGCTCGACGCCGCCACCGACGTCAACCGCGACGGCACGGTCGTCATCGCCGTGCGGCCCGGCTATTACGCTGGGGCGCTGCGCGTCGAGCATGCGCTGCAGCTGGTCGGCGCCGGGCGCGCGCGTACCGTGTTGGTCGGCGACGACCGCGCGCCGGTGGTCAGCGCCGACGCCGCGGGCGTGATCATTCGCGGCCTCGCCGTCATCGGCGGCGCCAGCGGCGTAGCGCTCAACGGCAACGGCGCACAACTGATCGACAGCGCGGCCTGGCGCAATCACGGCGCAGGCGTGCTACTCGGCGGCGCGGCCGCGTCGCTGCAACACAGCGAGGTGCGACAAAATGGCAGCGACGGCGTGCGCGTGGCGCCGAGCGCCACCGGCGCGCGCTGCAGCGACAGCGCGCTGCGCGACAACGGCGGCTTCGGCGCGACGGTAGCGTCGGCGGCGAATACCGCATGGAAGGCGAATCAGGTCGTGCTCAACGCCGGCGGCGGGATGTTCCTCGACGGCGCCGACGGCGCGACGCTGGGCGGCAACCGCATCGCCGCCAACGTCGGAGTCGGCATCGAGCTGCACAAGGCGCCGAGCGCGCAGGTGGCGAACAACCTGTGCGCGCTCAATGACGACGATGGCTTGCACATCGAGCAAAGCGACGCGGTCGTCGTCACCGGCAATCAGCTCGACGACAACCGGGGCTATGGACTGTTTCTGCGTCGCAGCAACGGCGCCGACTTCGCTGCCGCCGTCGGCGTGCAAGATCCGCCCGGCGACAACGACGCCAGCGGCAATCGCAAGGGCGACGTCTTCGTGCGCACCGACTGACCTGCGCAGATTCAGCGCGGCGCTTCGGGGGCGCAAAATGGCTCGAGAAGCGACCGGAGAGGTGGCGCGTCGCGAGCGCGGCGCGGCACGGCTGAACGAGCCTTGCGCTCGTCTGCCTTGAGAGCCGTGGCCGTGCTCAACCGCCGCCTCTCGGACTGAATGGGACGACGATCGTGAAGCAGGTGCCGGTGCCCGGCGTGCTGTGCGCGGCGATCGTGCCGCCGTGGCGCTCGACGATCTTCTTCGCCATCGCCAGGCCGAGGCCGTTGCCGCTCGGCTTGGTGGTGGCGAAGAGCTGAAACAAGCGCGCCTGTTGCCCGGGCGCGATGCCGGGGCCGCTGTCACAGACCTCGAGGCGCAGCTGCTCGGTCCCGTCGCGCCGCGCGCGCACGGTCAGCTCGCCACCACTCGGCATCGCCTCGACCGCATTGCCCAACAGCACCAACAGCACCTCGACGATCTGCGCGCGATCGAGCGATGCCGGCGGCAGCGCCGGCTCGACATCCGTCGCGACGCGGATCGCGGCGGCCGCGATTTGGCTGCGCAGTCCGCCGAGCGCCTCGTCGATCAACTCCTCGACCTGACAGCTGCCGCGCTGCGGCTCGAAGGGCTTGGCGAAATCGAGCAGGGCGCGGATGCGCGCCTCCAGCCGGTTCGATTCGCCGATGATGTCCTCGATGGTCTCGTGCGCCGCATGCTCGGCGCCGACCTCCAACCCGGCGACGCGCGCGGCGGCCTTGATGCCGGCGAGCGGATTGCGAATGCCGTGCGCCACCGCCGCCGAGACCTCGCCGATGGCGGCAAAGCGCTCGGCCTGGATGAGCTGCGCTTGCGTACTGCGCAGCTCCTCGTTGGTGTGCTCCAAAGCGCGGTAGGAGGCGGCGTTCTCCAACGCCACCGCCGCCTGACTGGCCAGCGTCTGCAGGAGACCGCGATCTTCGCCCGAGAAGAACTGCCCCGAGGCTTTGCGCCCGATGGCGAGGAAGCCGCGCGGCCGCCCTTGGAACGCAATCGGCACGAGCAGACTTGCGCCGAGCGCGCTCACGGCGGCAGCGATGGGATCACCCGGTGCGCTGCCTTCCTCGGTGACCAGCGGCGCCGCTTCGATCTCGCGCACCAACGGCGCCGCGGCGGCGAGCTGCGCCGGCAGGGCATCGGCGGCGCGGCTGCCGGCCTGTGCATAGCGCGTGTACCCGCCATTGGCGTCGCGCAGCCAGACGGCGCCGAAGTCGACCTGCATCGCCTCGGTGATGGTCTCGAGCAGGCGCGTGACGATGGCGTCGCGATCGAGCAGGCGCGCCAGCGAGGCGCTGACACGCGTGACGGTACCGCGATAGTCGTAGCCCTGGCGCGCAAACAAGGCGTCGACGGCGCCTTGCACGCGATCGCGCAGCGGGTTGATCAGCGCCACCAGGGCCAGCAGCAACAAGACTTGCGCGCGCCGATCGCCGCTGCCGAAGACGACATCGAGCGCCGCGGCGCCGAGCAGGTAGAGCGCCACGATCAGCGCGCTCAAGATGGCCCAGGCGACGGTGCGGCGGATGATCCTATCGACCTCGAACAGGTCGTGCTGCACGATCGCGTAGCTGACCGCGAGCGGGAACAACAGCATCGAGAAGGTGGTGAAGTTGAGCGGAAAGGCGACACCGAGCACGTAGTAGGCGACGAAGCCGGCGACCGGCATGGCGAACGCCGCGACGCCGCCGAGCGCCGCGATCTTGGTGCGTTGGCGCGCTGCGGCGGAGACCGGGTGGCGCAGCGCATCGGCCAGGCAGGCGATCAGCAAGACGCCGCCGCCGATCAAGGCAATCGAGTTGAACCGGTCGATGGCGAGCAGTACGGCGAAGGCGCGATGAAAGACGAGATTGTCGACCAGACCGACGCCGAGCGCCGCCAGATAGAGCGCCGGCAGCAACCAACGACGGCGCAGCGCGGCGCGCTCGACCGGAAAGGTCAGCGCCAGGTGCACCAATGTCACCGGCCCGAGCGCTTGCAGCAACAGACAGAGCGGCCGGAACCAGCCCGGCCCGAAGATGTCGGCGGCGGTCACCAGATACAGGCCCCACGTCGCGCCGGCGGCGAGCATGGCGCGCGCCGCCGGCGCATCGGGGCGCAGGAAATAGACGACGAAACCGAGCAGCGTCAGCAGCGCGCCGACGGCGAGATAGTTACCGAGCGTGAGCAGAAACTCCGCCGGCGCCAAACGCATGGTGGGGATCGACAGCTCCAGGAAGCCGCCGCGTGGCGACTCGAAGGTGTATTCGAGCGCGGTTCCGATCGGTACCGCTTCGGCAGCACCGTATGCGCCCCCGGCCGTATCGACGGCGCGCCCTTCGACCGCCTGCAGGCGCCATTGATACGGCACGCCAGCGTGCGCACCGCTCCAATCGCTGTCGCCCACCGCCGGCACAAAGCCGTTGTCCCACAAGAAAAAGCCGGGGAACGGCCGGTTCCACCAGCGCAGCGCGCTGAGGCTGCACACGGCAACGACCAGGGCCGCAAAGACCGCGGCGGTCCAATAAGCGCGGCCGCGCGCCGGCCAATGCGTCTGAGCTCGCATGCAGCACTGCGCCCGCGCGCAGCCGCTTCCCCATTGCAGAGCGCCGACGGCGATTCAAAACGGTGGCTACCGAAGCCGCCGCGCACATGACGAGATCGGCACACGACAGCCGGCGCGCGACGCGATCGGTCTGGTTGGCGGTCGCCAGCGGCGCCCTCCTGACGCTCAGCTACGCGCCGTTCGATTGGCCGCTGGTCGCCTGGGTGGCGTGGACGCCGCTGCTTGTAGCGCTCGATGGCGCGCCGCTGCGCCGCGCCGTCGCGCTCGGGTGGCTGAGCGGCACGATCGGAGGTCTCGGCATCACCGGCTACTGGATCGATCGCGCCGCCGCCGATTACTTCGGTCTCTCGGCTCTCGGCGCAGCGCTCTTCACCTTCGGCGTCGTGCAGGTATTCGTCGCGCCGTTCTATGGACTGTTCGCCGCGCTGGCGAATGGGCTCGGCGCCAGCCGGGTGCGCCTGCTGCTGATTCCGGCCGCGCTGGTGCTCTGCGAAGCGGCGCGCAGCCAGTTGACCGGCAATGCGTGGGCGCTGCTCGGACACGCGGTCGGGCCTCTGCCGATCGTGCAGATCGTCGACGTGACCGGCGTCGCCGGCCTCTCGTTTCTGCTCGCGCTCAGCGCAGCGATTGCGGCCGATCTCTGCCGAGACCTGCTGGGTCGCGTCGGGTGGCGCACCGTCCTGTTGCGCCGTGCCGGCGAGCTGCTCTTCGGCACCGCCGTGGTGGGCGCCGTGGTCGCATACGGCGATTGGCGCCTCGACCACCTGCCGCCGGCGAGCGCGACGCTGCGCGTCTTGCTGGTGCAGGGTGCGATCGACAACGCCGCGCGCAGCGCGGCCAACGCGGCCGAGGCGATCCGGCGCTACGTCGGGCTCACCGAAGCCGCGCCGCCCGCGCCGTTGGTGGTGTGGCCCGAGAACGCCATCGCGGTGTTCCCGGAGCAGAACGACGCGTTGCTGACGCCGGTTCACGTACTGGTCGCAGAGCGCGGTACCACCTTACTCGCTGGTGCGCCGCGCGCCGGCGACCGCGCCGGGCGCGCGGCGCTGTTCAACTCGCTGTATGCCTTCAATGCGGCGGGCAGCTGGCCGGTGTACGACAAGCGCCGTTTGCTGCCGTTCGTCGAACGCTTCCCATTGCGATCGCAAGACGGTCCCTACGTGCCGGGCGAGGCGCCCGTCCCGTTCGTGCTCGGCGCGGCGCACGCCGGACTGCTGATCTGTTACGAGGTGATCGACGCCGGGCTGGCGCGCGCCGCGGTTGCCGACGGCGCCAACCTGCTCGTCAACGCATCGAACGATTCGTGGTTCGCCGCCGGCGCTGGACCGGAGCAGCACTTCGCCATCGCGCGCTTTCGCGCCATCGAGAATCGCGTCGCCCTGCTGCGCGCCACGGACAGCGGCATCAGCGGCGCCTTCGATCCGAGTGGCGACGAGTTGGCGCGCCTCCCAGCCGACACGCCGACGGCGCAGATCGTCGACGTGCCGCTGGTCAACGGCGGCTCGTTCTACACGCGCCACGGCGACTGGCTCGTGCTGGTGTGCGCAGTGACCGTCGGCCTCGGGGCGATCGCACAACTGGCGCGCCAACTGTCTCGACGCCGGCGGTGAGTTTGGCGACGTCACACTGCCGACCGCGTGCCTGCGCCCGGTCCCAATTGCTTACCTGCGCGCCGGCTCACTCCAGTCCGAACTTCTCCAATCGGTAGCGCAGCGTATCGCGCGAGATGCCGAGCAGGCGCGCGGCGGCGCTCTGGTTGCCGGCGGCCGCCTGCAGGGCGCGCTCGATGAGCGCTTTCTCGACCGCCTCCAGCGACAGACCGCCGGCGGGGAAGTCGATGATGATCTCCCCGCCGAGCGCCTGGCCGACCCGCGCGACCGCGGCGGGCGGTGCCGACAGGCCGAGGTCCTCGGCCGGAATCGGATCGCGGTCGCCGAACAGCACGACGCGCTCCATGGCGTTGGCGAGCTCGCGCACGTTGCCCGGCCACGCGTAACGCTCGATCGCGGCATCGGCCTCGGCGGACAGCGTACGCGGGGCGACGCCATAGCGGCGGAATCCGTCGGCGAGAAACGCGTGCGCCAGGCGCAAGGCGTCGCCGCTGCGCTCGCGCAGCGGCGGAATGTGAATCACCGCGACGCGCAATCGTTGGTAGAGATCGTCGCGGAACTCGTTCAGCCGCACGGCGGCATCGAGATCGCGGTTGGTCGCGGCGACGATCTGCACGTCGACCGTGCGCGTCGCCGTGGCGCCGACGCGGCGCACCGTCTTCTCCTCGATGACCTTGAGGAACTTGCTCTGCAGCGCCGCCGAGATGTGGCCGATCTCGTCGAGGAAAAGCGTGCCGCCGTCGGCTGTCTCGATCAGGCCGGCGCGCGCCGTCTTGGCATCGGTGAAGGCGCCCTTCTCGTAACCGAACAGCTCCGCTTCGACGAGCGTCTCCGGCAACGCCGTGCAGTTGATCTCGATGAACGGTCCGTCGCGCCGGCCGCCGGCGGCGTGCAGCGCGCGTGCGACGTGCCCTTTGCCGCTGCCGGTCTCGCCGAGCAGCAACACCGTCGGCGCCGGCGCGCCGGGCCCGGCAGTGGAGCGGCCGAGGCGCTCGACCAGTCCGCGCAGACGCTCGGCCGCCGGCGACTGGCCGAGAATCGAGCCCGATGCGCTGTGACGCTCGCGATAGTACGACAGCTCGCGGCCCTGCCGCGCACCGCGCAGCGCCAGGTCGAGCTTGACGCGAATCTCGTCCAGCTCGAACGGCTTCTGCACGTAGTCGGCCGCACCGGCCTTGATCGCATGCACGGCATCGGCGACCGAGCCGTGCGCCGTCATGATGATCACCGGCCGACCCGCATCGGCGGCGACCAGCTGCGCCAGCAGATCGAAACCGCTGCCGTCCGGCAGGCGCAGGTCGACCAGCGCGACGTCGATCGGCCCGGTCGACGCCAGCTGCTGCGCCTCGGCGAGCGTCGCCGCGTGCTGCACCGCGTACCCTTCGCGCGCCAGCAGTTTGCCGAGATTGCGCGCCAGGACCGCTTCGTCTTCGACCAGCAGCAGCGTCGGCATACCGCAGGTCAACCACAGATACGCGGCCATGCCCAGCCAGCGGGCGATAGGTTGTTCCGCCGCGGAGCGGTTCGCTGGTAGGAAAGGGCGGTGCCTGAGCACGTGAGCAGCCCCTGCGGATCAGCGACGAGAACGGCGGTATGTGCCTGCGGGCAGCTGAGTGTGCAGTGCCTCGGCGAACCGCAGTTGGTCTCGGTCTGCCACTGCCGCGAGTGTCAACGGCGCACCGGCAGCGCCTTCGGCATTGCCGCCTTCTTCGCGGTCGATCGCGTTGCGCTACGTGGCGACGCCCGCCATTACACGCGCCAGGCAGACAGCGGATACGACGTCACCTTTCACTTCTGCCCGCACTGCGGCGCGAGCGTGTACTGGTATCCGGCGAGAAAGCCCGGCGTCGTCGCCGTCGCGGTCGGCGCCTTTGCCGACCCGGCGTTCCCCGCACCTTCGAAAGCGGTCTACGCAGAGCACCGCCATGCCTGGATCGCGATCGAGTGCGAACGCGACGAGCCCGATTGAGCGCTCGGCTCCCCCACTCTCAGCAGCGTAACAGCCTGCTCAGCGCGGCAGACCGAGAATCCGCTCGCCGATGATGTTGCGCTGGATGTCCTTCGAGCCGGCGGCGATGGTCGACGAGAACGCGATCAAGTAGTGGCTCACCCAGCTCGGCGCGCCGTGGTGGCGCGGCGTGACGCGCGCCGGCGTGCCCTCGGCGTCCCAGGCCAGGATCTCGGGGCCCAGCATCTCCATCGCCAGCGCGAAGACGCGCTGCTGCAGCTCGGAGAAGAACAAGCGGATGAGCGACGCCTCGACGCTCGGCATGCCGGTGCGCGCCGTGCGGCTGACGCTGCGATACGTCATCGAACGCAGCGCCTCGACCTCGGCGCGCAGCACCGCGAGGCGGCGCGCCGTCTCCTCGTCCTGCAACGCCGTCGCGCCAGCGGCGCCGCCCCACTGCGGCAGCGTGCGCGCCATCTCGATCAGCTGATCGACCAGCCGCGACAGGCGTACCTGCTCGGCCAGGAACGCCGTGCCGCGCTCGAAGCTCAGCGTCGCCATGGCGGTGTTCCAGCCGTCGTTCACCTTGCCGACAATGTTGCGGCGCGGGATGCGGACCTCGTCGTAGAACACCTCGCAGAAGTCGCTGCCGCCGGCGATGGTGCGGATCGGGCGAATGGTGATACCGGGCGCATCCATCGGGCAGATCACCCAGGTGATGCCCTTGTGCTTCGGCGCGTCGGGATCGGTGCGCACCAGCAACTCCTGGAACTCGGCGATCTGCGCGAAGCTGGTCCAGATCTTCTGTCCGCTGACCACCAAATCATCGCCGTCGATGACCGCCTTGGTCGACAGCGACGCCAGGTCGGAGCCGGCGCCGGGCTCGGAGAAGCCCTGACACCAGATGGTCTCGCCGCGCAGGATTTTCGGCAGATGGAATGCCTTCTGCTCCTCGCTGCCGCAGGCGATCAGCGTCGGCCCACCGTGGTTGAGGCCGACGAACAACGTCGTCGGATCATGCGCACCCGAGCGCGCGAACTCCTCGTACCAGATCAGCTGCTCCATCAACGACGCGCCGCGCCCGCCGTAGGCCTTGGGCCACGAGATGCCCGCGTACCCGGCATCGAACAGCTGGCGCTGCCACTTCATGTCGAATTCGCTGCGCGCCTTCAGATCGTGCTCGGGCGGCTCGTAATCCGGCGCATTCGCGGCCAGCCAGGCCCGCGCCTCGGCGCGAAAACGCTCTTCGTCGGGGGAGAAGGTGATGTCCATAGATCGGTCTGTTTATAGGAAGAGCGTGACCGGTGACCAGTGACCGGTGGCCGGTAGGAGAACTAGCTACTCGTCTCCCACCGGAACCGACTCCGGCCAGACGGACGTCGAGTTTTTCTCTTCCGGCGACCAATGCTTCCGACTCGCGCCTCGCCTCCGACCGGTCACTGGTCACCGGTCACGCATCCTTCCTCACGCCCACAAAAACGCCCCGCCATCGATCATCAACGTCTGACCGGTGAGGTAGCGGCAGGCGTCGGAGCAGAGGAACAGCACCACTGGTGCGATGTCGTCCTCGGGATCGCCGAGGCGGTCGATGCAGCGATCGTAGACAAGTGTGCGCCCTTGCTGGGCGGCGCGCTCGGTGCCCTGCTTGCCGCGCTCGGACGCGGCACCGGGGCAAAAGCAGTTCACCACGATGCCGTGCTGGCCCCATTCGCGCGCCGCGGTGCGCGTCAGCGCGCGGATGGCTTCCTTCGACATCGCATAGGCGCCGTAGCCGTGCAGGCCGACGAAGCCGGCCGCCGAGCCGACGTTGACGATGCGCCCCCAGCCCTGCGCCTGCATATGCGGGAAGACCGCCTGCATCGCCCACAGCGTGCCGATCGGACCGGAGGTGTAGAAGATATCGGCGTCCTCTTTCGCGATCGACTCGATCGCCGCCTGGGCGCGAAAGGTTTGCGCGTTGTTGACCAACGCGTCGACGCGGCCGAAGCGCGCCACGGTCTGCGCCACCATCGCGTCGATGGACTCTTTGCGCTGCACATCGCAGACGACGCCCAGCACGTCGACGCCGAGCGCGGTCAGCTCCTCGACCGTGCGCTGCATTTTCGGCTCTTTCCATTCTGCGACGACGATCTTCGCACCGTGCTGGCCGAGATGCCGGGCGATGCCGCGCCCAATGCCCTGCCCCGCGCCGGTCACGATGACGACGCGATCCTTCACGCCATGCTCAATCACACCATCCCCCTTCTCCAACGGCCGCGGATCCTCACACGGAACCGCGGCCGAGGGAACCGCGGCAGAGGCGGCGCAATCCGGGAGCGGAAGATGACTTCACCACAGAGACGCGGAGGCGCGGAGGGCGATGGTAACGGGCGGGCCTGCGGGCCCAATTTGGCTCATCGCAGGACGCGGATAGAAGACGGCTCACCGTTCAGCGTCTTCGCCGTGAAGTCCTTACCTCGCATCACCGGCCTTCCCCGCTGTGCGGCGGCACGGTAGCGTCGGCGCGCTCAACCTTTCACGGCGATGCCGCCGCATGCGGCATCCGCAGCCAGGACGGCGACGCCATGGATGAACGGACGATTCCCGATTTGATGTTTGCCTTCATCAAAAGCGGCCTGCTGAAGACGGCGGTCGATCTCGAGCTGTTCACGCACATCGCGCATGGCCACTGCACGGCGGCGGCCATCGCCGACGCCGCCGGCTCCGACCCGCGCGCTGTCGGCATCGTGCTCGACGCGTTGGGCGCCATCGGCATCGTGCGCAAGCAGGCCGGCAACTACGGCCTCGAGCCGCTCGCCGAGTTGCTGCTGGTCAAGGATTCGCCGGCATATATGGCGGCCTTCACGCGCGTCACGCTGAGCCCGCAGCTGTGGCAAGGCGTCGGCCACCTCACCGAGACCGTGCGCAGCGGCAAGCCGGCGGAGGCGATGGTCGACGTGCCGGAGCATCCGTTCTGGGAGACGTTCAGCGAAGCGAGCGAGCGCATCTCCGATCTCGGCGCCATGGCGGTCGCCGACCAGCTCGGCCTCGACGCCAGCGCGCCGGCGCAGATTCTCGACGTCGCCGCCGGCTCCGGCGTCTATGGGTTCACCGCCCTGCAGCACTTGCCCAACGCGCACCTGACGACACTCGATTGGGAGAACGTGCTCAAGCACGCGCGCATGCACGCCGTGCGGCGCGGCGTCGCCGAGCGCGTCACCTGGCTCCCCGGCAGCGCCTTCGACGCGCCGCTGCCGCCGGCGCACTTCGACGCCGTCATCTGCAGCCACTTCTTCCACCACTTCGACGCGGCGACGAATCAAACGCTGACCAAGCGCTTGTTCGATGCCGTCAAACCCGGCGGCCGCCTGCTCATCCACGACTTCGTCCCCGACGACGCCCGCGCCGCGCACGAGCCGGCGCTGATGTTCGCCGTCGTCATGCTGACCACCACCGAGCACGGCAACTCCTACACGTTCGGCGAGTACTGCGACTGGCTGGAGTCGGCGGGCTTCCGCGTACTGGCGCTGCAGCCGCTGCCGATGGGCGGCTCCAGCGTCGTCGTCGCGCAAAGGCCGGCGTGAGGTTGGTGCTAGTCGAAGAGAAAGCCACCCAACGTTTGCCGTGGACGGCGCTTCGCTCCACCCCTGAGAGCGCGGTGTTCGCGACGGCGCGTTGGCGCGAGCATTCGCCTTACTGTTCCTGCCTTCGGCCTTGCCAGCCGGACTGGCACCGACTATCGAGACGGCGCGCGGGCCGTTTTCGGATGTGACCGCGCGCAGGCAGGAAGCCGGTGCCGTTGCGCACGCGCGCCGGACGTGTCCGATAGTCGTACGGTAAGGCGAATTCGCAGCTCAGACGGTTTATCCGCGCAGCGCGCAACGCCGGACGATCCCGGCCTCAACAGGAGGTGGACGCATGTCGGCAAAATTGACGGCGGAGTTTCTCGGCACGTTTTGGTTGGTCCTGGGCGGCTGCGGCAGCGCCGTATTGGCGGCGGCGTTCCCGCAAGTCGGCATCGGACTGTTGGGTGTCTCGTTCGCCTTCGGTCTGACGGTGCTCACCGGCGCATACGCGCTGGGGCCGATCTCCGGCGGTCACTTCAATCCGGCGGTGTCGGTGGGCTTGTGCGCCGGCGGACGCTTCCCGGCGGCGCAACTCCCGAGCTACATCATCGCGCAGGTGCTCGGCGGCATCGTCGGCGCCGGCGTGCTCTATCTCATCGCCAGCGGCAAGGCGGACTTCAGCCTGGCCGGCGGCTTCGCCTCGAACGGCTACGGCGAGCACTCGCCGGGCGGCTACACGCTGCTCGCCTCGCTGGTAACCGAAGTCGTGATGACCTTCATGTTTCTCATCGTCATCCTCGGCGCGACGCACGCCAGGGCGCCGGTCGGCTTCGCCGGCATGACGATCGGCTTGGCGCTGACGCTGATCCATTTGATCAGCATCCCAGTGACCAACACCTCGGTGAATCCGGCGCGCAGTACCGGCCCGGCGTTGTTCGTCGGCGGCTGGGCGCTGCAGCAGCTGTGGCTGTTCTGGCTCGCGCCGATCGCCGGTGCGGCGGCCGGCGGCGTCGTCTATCGCGCCCTGCTCGAAGGCGTGCCATCCGAGCCGCCGGTGACCGGACGCAAGTGAGCCGGACTGGCGCTGCGCAGGCGCGCGCGGACGCGGGTGCACGGCGCGGGTGACGGCAGGATGCGAAGGCATGTCATGCGGCACCCTGGCGCACGCGCGCCGGGGTGCCCGTGACGCAGCTGATATCGCGACCACGCCCGGCAGAGGTTGCCGTCGACGCGGCGTCTGAGCGCTTGAACAGCGATTCGGTAGCCTGACATGCACAGGCCGGCACCTCGCGCATGATCCTCGATCGCTTCCGACTCGACGGCCGCACGGCGCTGATCACCGGCGCGAGCCGCAACATAGGCGCGGCGATCAGCCGCGCCTTTGCCGAGGCGGGCGCCTCGCTGATCGTCAACGCGCGCGGCGCGGACGCATTGAACGCGCATGCGGCTGCGCTGCGCGAGCAGTACGGCGGGACGGTGACGGCGCTCGCGGCGGACTTGTCGCTGCCGGCGCAGCGCGCGCGCCTGATCGACGAAGTCGCGGCGCGCGACGGCGTCGACATCTTGGTGAACAACGCCACCAGCGGCGGGCGGCCGGACAGCATGCTGGCGACGACCGCCGAACAGTGGCAGGCGGCGATGGAAGTGAACGTGACGACGCCCTTCGAGCTGTGCCGCGCCTGCATCCCCGGCATGCAGGCGCGCGGCCGCGGCGTGGTGATCAACGTGCTCAGCACCGCTGCCTTCCACGTCGTGCCGCCGATGCTGGCCTACGGCGCGATGAAATCCGCGCTGTGGACGATGACCAAATACCTGGCGCGCGAGTGCGCCCCGGCGGTGCGCGTCAACGCCATCTGTCCCGGCACCGTGCAGGAAGGCGGCGAGATGAAAGTGCCGAGCTGGTCGAAGCTGCTGCCGCTCACCGCCCTCGGCCGCGTCGGCGAAGCCGACGAGCTCGCCACCACCGCGCTCTACTTGGCATCCGACGCGTCGAGCTACACCACCGGCCAGGTGGTGTTCGTCGACGGCGGCAGAGTGATGCTGCCGTAGTGACGCGACGGATGCGCCGGCGGGCGCGTGTAAGCGGATCTCCGCGTGCGCCGCATGCCCGCGATGACCGGCTAGCCGCCGCGGCTCTTCTGCAGCGCGCCCTCGCGCCGCCACATCCAGCACGAATCCGCCAGGCCGCCGGTCTCGGCCGCGGGGCCGCCGCCGGGCATCATCGCCCAGATGTCGAGGGCGGCGAAGCATTGGATCATCGCCGGCGCGAGCTGCAACAGCGCGTCGCGCAGCGGACTGGCGGCAACTGCGGCGAAGATGCGCGCGCTGATGCCGGCGCGCAGCGAGGCGCCGAGCAGCGGCTCGATCTCGGCGCTGCGATCGCGCCAGACCGCCTCGCTCAAGTTGCTCGGCGTGCGAACGCGCTCCCGCACGACCAGCGCACGCAGCGTCAGTTCGCGCATGTTGAGCTCGGCACGCGCGGTGATCTCGCGCTGCGCGGCCAGGCGATCGAGCGGCTTGGCCAGCGGCGGCGCCGGCGCCAGGTGTAAATCGTTGAGCTGCAAGGTCAGCACGATCTCGCCCGGCTCGGGCTCGTAGCCATCGATGGTCACGTCGCGGCGAAAGATGCGCTCGTCGGCGCGGCGCGACGGAATGCTATCGTGCAGCCGGCGGTCTTCGGCCAGCGCCCAGCGCACCGTCGGCACCAGCAGCTGCGCCAGCGTCAGGATGTGCGAGCAGCCGCGCGGGCCGCCGATCTCGATGCCGAGCCGTTTGGTGGCGCCGTCGTCGAGCGCCAATCCGTTCAGCAGCGCAACGCGTCCGATCAAATCGCGGCAACTCTCGCCGCCGCTGGTCGCCGAGGCCTCGAAGGCGATGGTCGGCATCTGCGCGTCGATGCGCTCGATGCGCGTCCCGTCTGCCGCCAGCGCACCGGCGAGCTGCATATGATGGATGATGCCGGTGCCCTGCAGATCGCCGCCGACCGGCGCGAAGCCGCGCTTGCGCAGGTCGAGCACGTAGCCGGCGAACTGCGGCGCGCCGTCGGCGCCCTGGCGCAACGTGATGGACAGCGAGCGCGTGTGCAGCGGATGGCCGGCGGCGTCGAGCATGCGCATGGTCTAAGGCGGAGTCTGCGGACTAGGCAAGCGGCGCCGCTCCGGCGAGGGAGCTCGCTAGCGTTGATGTGACAAAGGAATTCACCACAGAGGCACAGAGCGCACAGAGCGCAGACAGAAACGCCGGCGAGCGGAGTCGTTTCTAGGGCCCATCAGCGACGTGTTTGGAAGGCGTTAGCTCGCTAACTATCTCGCGGGCCCTCGGCGCCCCTGGCGGCGTTGCGCCTCCTCGGATTATTCCCGATATGCCTGCGTCGGCGCGCCTTGCCAGAGCCGCCGATCGCTCGCCGAGATGGTCAGCGAACTTCCGGGACAGGACACTAGATTTCGAGTGCGCTGCGAAACGCGCGCGGCGCACCGGTGAGCGGGTCGGCAAAGGACAGCTCGCGCGCCAGTAACTTCAATGGCGCGCGGCAGTCGTCGTTCCGCTCCTCGAGCAAATCGGGATAGAAGGGATCGTTGACGATCGCGGCACCGAGCGCCGCCATGTGGACGCGCAGCTGGTGCTTCTTGCCGGTGAACGGCGTCAAGCGATAGCGCCAGTGCGTCAGCGGGCGGTCTGCGTGGCCGGCAACCACGCGACTCAGCAGCTCGACTCGGGTTCGCGCGTTGGCCGGGCCGTCGACCTCGCACATGCGGAAAAACGGAGCACCCACGGCAAGCCGCGTCGCGCGCGTGTGCGGCAGGTCCAGATCGGGCAGCGCCGGCGCGATCGCCTCGTAGTGTTTCTCGATCCGCGCGTCGCGAAACAGTGCCTGATAGCGGCCGCGCGTTGCCCGACAGGCCGAGAACATCACCAGGCCCGCCGTATCCCGATCGATGCGATGCAGCGGCACCAGATCGGGGTTGCGCAGGCGCGCGATCAACCGCGCCAGCAGCGTTTCCCGCACGAAGCGGCCGGCCGGGATCACCGGCAGAAAGTGCGGCTTGTCGGCCACTACCAGATGCTCGTCGCAATGAATGATGCGTTCGTTCCCGGCGATAGGCCGCTCGTGCGGCACCTCGCGGAAATAGTGCACGACCAGTCCGGCGCGATAGCGATGCTGCGGTCCGATCGCCTGCCGATCCGCATCCAACACGCGACCGCCCGCCATGCGCTGCAGCCATTGCTGGCGCGAGACGGCGGCAAAATGGCTGCACAGACAATCGAGAACGGTCTCCCAGGATCCGGCCGGCAGGCGCACGGTGCTCGCCGCGGCTGCAGCCGACGCCGGCGATGTCGTGGGCGACGAGAAGGTCATGCGCGCGGAGCGGCAGACGGCGCGCGGCACGTTCGGGCGGCACTTGGCGAGCCGCTCGTCGGCTGGCGCGCGTGGGGCTGACGTCGCCTCATGGCGGGAATCCTATCACGCGCGAGCCGCCGTCGTTGGCGCTACGTCGCCCGCCTCTGCCAGCCCTGCGGCGGGCGCGCGGCGAGCTTCGGGCCACCGCCGGCCAGCTTCGGCAACTCGATCGCCAGCTCGGCGGCGCTGAAGCCGCGGTCGCTGCGCTCGATGGCAGCGCCGAACTGCCAGCCGCTGACGTGCTCGACGCGGCCGCCGCGCACATGGAAGGTCTGCCCGCTGATCGCCGTCGACGCGCTGCTGGCGAGGTAGCAGATCAGCTCGGCGACCGGCGTCGGGTCGGTGTCGTCGAATGCCGCCGTCGAGCGTTCCATTCGCCAGCCCGCGGCCGACAGGCGCGTGCGCGCCGCCGGCATCACCGCGTTGACCGTCACGCCGTACCTCGCCATCTCGCTCGCCACCGCCTCGGTAAAAGCCGCCACGCCGCCTTTCGCCGCGACGTAGTTCGATTGCCCAGCGCCGCCGGCGACCAGCAGCCCGCTGCTCGTATTGATCAGCCGCGCATCGAGCGCCGCGACGCCCTTCGCTTGCGCGCGCCACCAAGCACAGGCGGCGCGGCTGACGCTGAACGTACCCTTGAGGTGGACGCGCACGACGTCGTCCCACTCCGCCTCGCTCATGTTGAACACCACGCGCGGCCGGCCGATGCCGGCGTTGTTGACCACGATGTCGAGCCGCCCCCAGCGGTCGACCGCCAGCTCGACCAGCGCCTGCCCAACCGCGAGGGCCGCGATGTCACCGCGGTGCGCCACCGCGTCGCCGCCCGCGTCGAGGATCTCTGACACCACCGCGTCGGCCGGCGTCTCCTCGGTCGCCACGCCGTCAGGCGCCACACCGGCGTCATTGACCACGACGCGCGCGCCGTAGGCCGCCAAGCGGAGGGCGTGCGCGCGACCGATGCCGCGTCCGCCGCCGGTGACGATCGCCACGCGCCCGTCGAGCATGGGTGGCTGCATAGGAGAATTCAGCACAGAGGCACAGAGGCACGGAGACGGAGCGCGCGCTGATTCGACGGGGGCCGGCGGCAGCTCTCCGGCGAGTCGGGAGGCCCCGTCAAGATTGTTGGGATCGGTGGCGTGCGAGAAAGACGCGCAGGGCAGCGTCGGCTGCTTCCGAACTGGAGAATGCCCTGGTCTGCCAGGTCGTAGCGGGAGTCGATTGAGATCATTTCGTATTCGGCGTCCCGATCCGGAAACTCGCCGCCTACGGCCATCTCCCACAGAGAATGCGCTACGCGCCGGCCTACAGTTGGATGGAGCAGGTACCACGCGTCGATCGCCGCGAGCACGGCGCGGCAAACCGTCGCCGGGTCGGCGCCGCCGGCGTCGCCGAATGCGTTCAAGGCGGCGATCAGGGCACCTCGATTCGATTCGCACAGCGACGCATCGAGCAGATGCATATCGGGCCTGTCCGTCGCGCCAATGCGTTCATCGACCCACGCCACCACTTCTCGCGGCATGACATAGGCCCGAGCCAGGAGCCTGGCGTACGATTTCGCCCGAATGGCGTCACTCCGACTCATGCCGGGTCGAACGGCTCGACCATCGGGAGGGCCTTCGCCGCTCAGTCGTCAGCCACAGAACTGTACTTGTCGCGTTTGGCTTCTTCGATCGATCGACACCGCGTGACACCGCGACGGACGGGCCGACGCGAGTGAGCCATCTGCGCCATGCGCCGCATGCGATCCAGGAGGCGGGGGTCGTCCGGCGACAGCCACAGCGCGCGCCGCGCCGCTTCGAACGTGCGGAATTTCTGCACGGGCATCTATTCGTCCTCGAGATTGAACTTAGCTTTCAGGTCGGCGGCATCGGCGCGATCGAGCGGTCGTACCGTGTCCTTCTTCATTCGATACAGCATACGCGGCGTCGCAACACGCCCGCGCACGTTTCCCCGCTCAATCCATTCAGATTCGACGTCGGCAAACGCGAACGCGTCGCCGAGCCGCGGATCTCGCCGGTGAGTACGCGGTGGTGCGCTATGGGGCGCCGGATGACTTTTATATCGACGTCGTCGGCACACATTTTTTCGATCGCCGGATCGTCCCAGACCCGCCGCAGCGCACGATGCAACCTCGCAACATTGTCTGCAGTGGGGGAAACGAAGACATCGATGTCGTCAGTGAATCGGAGAATCCCGTGTAAGTTGACCGCTTGCCCACCGAACAGAACGTAGTCGACCGACTCAGCGTTGAGCGCTTCGAGCAATGCAGGCAGTCGGTCAAGGGCGTTCACGGGAGCTAGGTAACACACGGAATCAGCCGGCACACCGTCTGGTTCGTCAGAACGCCCGGGCTGAAGATTTCTTTTGAACGGACTGCAGTCCGCTGCTAGGCGCTTGCGATCGAGGAGGGGTTCCAGATGACGAAGCGCGTATTCAAGGACGTTCGCGGGGCGGGTGCCGAGTGCAGCGGGGCGTTGCCGGTCAAGGCGTTCATGCAGTCGCTGGAGAAGCTGCAGGCCGAGATCGCCACCGAGAAGAACCGCGTCTGGCCGCGCATTGCCGACGGTACGCTGTCGCTGCCGATGCTGAAGCGGCTCTGCCAGGAATATTACTTCCTCGGCAAGTGGTACACGTGCGAGTTCGGCTCGATCGTCTCGAACGCGCCCGACGTCGACGCGCTGACGCTCGGTGACAGCGAGCACTTCATGCACTGGGCGCAGAACCTCGCCGACGAGACCGGCTTCGCCGGCGACAAGAATCACGTCGACATGAAGGTCGAGTGGGCGCGCAAGCTCGGCATCAGCGACGACGAGCTGATCGGCTATCGACCGATGCCGGAGAGCGTCGGCTCGGTGTTCACGACGCTCTACTACATGCGCCGCTCATACGAGGAAGGCCTGGCCGCCTTTGGCTGGGCCGGCGAGCGCTTTGCCGCCTCCACCAACTACGCGCGCCTGATGTACGAGGGCATGCGCGACTACTACGGCATGGAGATCGAGAACTTTAAGGTGCACGCCTACGCCGAGGCCGATCACGGCGACGCGGCCGACTTCCTGCTGCGCCAGGTGGCGCAGACCGCCGGCCAGCAGCGCCGCATCCGCCGCGCCATCGAGCACGTGCTGCTGTGCCGCAACGCCCGCACTGCCGCGCTCAATCGCTGGCTCGACGAGCCCGGCGCGCTGCGACCGCAGCCGGCGCGGAAGACGAAATCGGCACGCGTCGGCAAGACCGCGAAGCGCTCGCGGCGAGCGGCGTGAAGAAGGGGGTTAGGGGTTGAGGGGTTGGGGGTTAGGGAGGAGGGATCAAGACGAGATGCCCCGCTTTCTCCTCCCCCAACCCCAAACCCATAAACCCCCACCCCCACACGAG
>Ga0265339_10000279_pt1 | contig 41139 bp, 39 predicted proteins | sample 4CB219metaG_FD_202085 | JGI IMG/M metagenome (GOLD analysis project Ga0265339, IMG submission 202085) | Rhizosphere microbial communities from Carex aquatilis grown in University of Washington, Seatle, WA, United States - 4-CB2-19 metaG | ecosystem: Host-associated > Plants > Roots >... | reverse complement strand
GTGTCCGCTCGAGCCGGTGTGGACCATGATTCACGAGTACTCCCGGCGACGCGGTTGGTAAACATGATTTTCGCGCCTGATGAGGTTTCGTTGCCACACTTGTCGGCGCCGCCAACGGCTCGTATGCACGCGCCGTGCTCTACCGTCTCATTCGCCCGCTGCTGTTCACGCTCGAGCCGGAAACGGCGCACCGCGTCGCCTTCCGCGCCCTGGCGGCGTGGCAGGCGTGGCTGGAGCGTCGCGCGCCGCCGAGCGCCACGGGCGATCCACTGCTGGCGCAACAGATTTGGGGACTGCACTTCGCGCATCCGCTCGGCCTGGCAGCCGGCTTCGACAAGAACGGCGCGTTGCCGCACGTCTGGCCGGCACTCGGCTTCGGCTTCGCCGAGATCGGTACGGTGACGGCGCGACCACAGCCTGGCAATCCCCCGCCGCGGTTGTTTCGTCTGCCTGCGGAGCACGCGCTCATCAATCGCTTGGGATTCAACAACGATGGCGCCGAGGCCGTGGCGCGTCAGCTCGCCGCGCGACTGCGCAAGCGGCGGCCACCCTGTCCACTCGGGCTCAACCTGGGAAAATCAAAAGTCGTGGCACTGGAGGATGCGACCGACGACTACCTCGCCAGCTTGCGAGCCCTGGCACCGCTGGCGGACTACATCGTGGTCAACGTCAGCTCGCCTAACACACCCGGGCTGCGCGACCTGCAGGGCGAGGCGCAGCTGGCGCCCTTGCTCGCTGCGCTACAGTCGGAGAATCGGCGCATCGCTGCAGCGGCCAACCGCACACCGCCACCGTTGTTGGTCAAGCTCGCGCCCGATCTCAGTGACGACGGCCTCGCCGCATTGGTCGCCGTCGCGCAGCGGCACGAGGTGGCGGGGCTGATCGCCACCAACACCACCACCGACCGCAGTGTGCTGCCGCCGCATCATCGATTGAGCGGCGAAGCCGGCGGGTTGAGCGGCGCCCCGTTGCGAGATCGCTCAACTGCGATGCTGCGCGCCGTCTACCGCCTGACGCGCGGCGCGATGCCGCTGATCGGGGTCGGCGGCATCTCCAGCGGCGCCGATGCCTACGAGAAGCTGCGCGCCGGCGCTTCATTGCTCCAGGCCTATACCGGTTTCGTTTACGGCGGTCCCGGCTTCGCGGTGCGGGTCTGTAACGAGTTGCGCGCGCTCTTGCGACGCGACGGCGTGCACAACGTCGCACAGATCGTCGGCTGCGATGCCGAACCGTGATGCAACGAGACAAATCGACGGCGCAGGCGCGAAGCCCGACCCCTATGCGTCTGTCGCGGGCGGTGACGGACACCGCATCGGCAATGATTTAAGGATTCGCGGATCTTCGGCTCGCGCTCTCTTCGCGCCGCCGCGCCGTCCCCTTGATGATCGTTCGTCACTTCAAGGCTGACTGCGTTCGCCAAGCACGACCCGCGCCTTGATCGCCCACCGGGTGAGTCGTACTGTCGCCCTTCAGCCAGTGAGGAGACACGCAATGACGCAACTCGAAGCGGCGCGACAGGGCATCGTCACAGAACAAATGCGACGCGTCGCAGCGCGCGAAAACGTCACGGCGGAGCTCATCCGCGGCGAAGTGGCGCGCGGCCGTTTGGTCATCCCCGCCAACGTACGACACCTCGCCGGCAGCGCCGGTGCCGCGCCGGCCCGCACGCCGATCTCACTCTCGGCCGGCGCCGCGCAGGGACATCCCGGCGCGCCAGCGTCTGCGCGCCTGTGGGTCAATCAAACCGTCGCGCAACGCGCCGCCACGCTCGACGATCCCGAGCACTGCCGCGGCGAGCGCGCCCCAAAACGCCTCGATCCGACCGGCATCGGACGCCTGATCACGACCAAGATCAACGCCAACATCGGCGCGTCGCCGGTCAGCAGCGGCACCGAGGCCGAGGTGGAGAAGTTGCACTGGGCGCAACGCTTTGGCGCCGATACGGTCATGGATCTGTCGACCGGCGGCCGCGTGACCGAGTGTCGACAGGCGATCATCGATCACAGCACGGTGCCGATCGGCACCGTGCCGATCTACAGTATGATCCTCGATCGGCGTATCGAGGATCTGACCTACGACATGATCCTGGCGGAGGTGGAGCGCCAGGCGCAGCAGGGCGTGGACTACTTTACGATCCACGCCGGCCTGCTGCGCGAGCATCTGCCACTGATTCGCCGGCGCGTCACCGGCGTCGTCTCGCGCGGCGGCTCGCTGCTGGCCAAGTGGATGATCCACCACGGCAAGCAGAATCCGATGTACGAGATGTTCGACGAGATCAGCGCCATCATGCGGCAATACGACGTCACATACTCGCTCGGCGACGGATTGCGGCCGGGCTGTCTGGCCGATGCATCCGATGCGGCGCAGCTCGCCGAATTGCATGTGCTCGGCGAATTGGTGCCGCGCGCGCGCGCGGCCGGGGTACAGACGATGGTCGAGGGACCCGGACACGTGCCGCTCGATCAGATCGCCTTCAACATGCAGCTCGAACAGAGGGTTTGCGACGATGCGCCGTTTTATGTGCTCGGCCCGCTCGTCACCGATGCCTTCCCCGGCTACGACCACATCACGAGCGCCATCGGCGCGACCGAGGCTGCGCGCGCCGGCGCGGCGATGCTCTGCTACGTGACGCCAAAAGAGCACGTCGGATTGCCTACGGCAGAAGATGTGAAGGCGGGCTGCATTGCATACAAGATCGCCGCGCACGCCGGCGACCTGGCGCGCGGCATCAACGGCGCGCGCCAATGGGACGACGATCTGTCGCACGCACGCGCCGCGCTCAATTGGCCGCGCCAGTTCGAGCTCGCATTTGACGGCGCCACGGCGCGCGCGCTGCACGACGAAGATCTGGCGGTGGACACCGACTTCTGCGCCATGTGCGGTCACGACTGGTGCAGCCTGCGCATCTCGAAAGAGATCGTCGAGTTCGCCAGCGGCAAAGCCGAAGACTACCAGCCGGAGCGGCGCGCCCAACCGAGCCCGGGCGTCAGCCAAGAAGGGCGCGCACTGCTGGCGCAACGGGCGGCGACATTACCGATCGTGGGCGACAAGCACGCCTGCCACAGCGACGTCGCGCCACAGGCAGAGACGGCTCGTCGCGTGCAAAGCCACACGGCTTGATCAGAGCGGCCGCGGCGCCAGCGCGCCGCGGCGTCGGCGGGCACCTGGCAGATCACCGATCCCGATCCGCGCCGCCCCTGGAGATGGATGGCGCCTGTCCAGCATCACGGACATGCACGGGGATGTCGCGTCCAACGCAACGGACATGGGTGTTACTCCGGATAGGAAGATCCCCTACACCCATTCCTGGCGTAGCACTTGCTCCGTGGGCGGCGAGGCGAGCCCATGGTCCAGCGGATGCAGCGACAACGTGCGCAAGACGCCGATCCAGGCGCTGCTCGCTCCAGCAACGCCGTCGCCGCGGGCGACAGACTTCGCGACCGCGAAATCTGCCGCATGGCGGCCTTCCGCATCCGCGAAACCGCCAATCGCATCGCCACACTCGCCAATAGCGCCCAGGACGAGAACCTGCGGCGCGCGCTCAAGGTGCTCAACCAGCGACTGATGTGCGAGGAACACGCGTTGCTCGAGCTGCCTGCGAGCACCACTTCCTGAATCTGTCGCCTGGCCTTCCAGGTGCGGTGGAACTAGGAACGTGGGCGGGGCGCCGTCGCGTCCCGTGGGAGGGCCGCTCATGCACTTCGGGATCGCCATGTTCGCCACCGATTACGCCATGCGCCCGGACGATCTCGCACGTGCGGTCGAGGAGCGCGGCTTTGAATCCCTGTGGTTTCCAGAGCACACGCACATTCCGGCCAGCCGCCAATCGCCCTGGCCAGGCGGCAGCGAGCTGCCGAAGGACTATTGGCACACGCATGATCTGTTCGTCGCGCTCAGCATGGCCGCGGCGGTTACCACGACTCTCAAGGTCGGCTCCGGGATATGCCTGGTCGTCGAGCGCGATCCGATCACCCTGGCCAAGGAGGTCGCAACGCTCGACTTCCTGTCGCGCGGACGCTTCCTCTTCGGTATCGGCGGCGGCTGGAATGCCGAGGAAATGGCGAATCACGGCACCGATTTCCGCCAACGCTGGAAGGTGCTGCGCGAGCGCATCGAGGCGATGAAGGTCATCTGGCGCGAGGATGCCGCCGCGTATCACGGCGAGACGGTGCACTTCGACGCGCTGTGGTCCTGGCCGAAGCCGGCGCAGCAACCACACCCGCCGATCTATCTCGGCGGCCATGGTCCCAAAGCGCTCGATCGCGTCGTGCGCTATTGCGACGGCTGGATGCCGATCCCGTTGCGCGGCGCGCAGCTGCTCGATGCGATCGCGGATCTGCGGCAGCGCGCGCGGCAGGCGGGGCGCGACCCGGCATCGATTGCGATCACGCTCTACGGAATGCCCGCCGACGAGGACATGATACGCGACTTCGCAGCCGCGGACGTGACGCGCGCGGTCTTCATGGTGCCGGCGGGCGAGCCCGAGACGGTGCTGCCGCTACTCGACCGCTACGCCGCGCTCCTTGCGCGGACGCGCCGCTGAGTGCACGCGCCGTCACCGGGCAGCAGCGCCGCTAGTAGCGGCCGGACGAGTAGCCGCCGCCGCCCTCATCGCGCGACCGCGCTTCGTTGATTTTTAACGGGCGGCCCTTGAAGTCCTTGCCGTCGAGCTTCTCGATCGCCTGCGACGCCTCGCCGTCGCTGCTCATCTCGACGAAGCCAAAGCCGCGCGACTTGCCGGTCATGCGGTCTTTGATGATCGCCACAGAGTCGGGCGTTCCGGCTTGTGCAAAGTAGTCGCGCAGCTCGTCTTCGGTCGCGGTGAACGACAAATTACCGACGTACAACTTGCGGCCCATTCTCGATCCCCCCGATGGACTTCGGCGGCCTTAGCACCGGCTGTGTACATTTGGCAATCTACTTTTCTGGATCGACTGCCCTAATTCAATTGCCTACGAGCTCGCTGACGCTCGGCGCGTGTTCCCCGCACAGCGCACCAGGTCTGCGAGGCGCGAAAATGGAATCGCGCCAGACTTTCGGCTAGGACTCCTCGCATGCTCGCACAGCCGCACGGCGGCTCTCCCAGCGGCGCCGCCGCCGACAATTCTCTCGTTTCCTTCGCCCTCCAACATCCCCTGCGCTACATCTGGGGCCTCGCTGCCGACGTGTTCATCTTCGGCTCGACGCTCTTCTGGGGCGCGGCAGCCATTGTCGGGACCTTCCTGTTCCGCCGCGCTTGGGTGGCCGACCGCATCGGTCGGATTTGGTCACGCGCCATCGTGCGCGTGTGCGGAATCAAGCTCGAGACCGTCGGCCTCGAGCATCTGGTGCCCGGGCAGAGCTATGTCTTGATCAGCAACCACCTGAGCAACTTCGACATCTGGTGCACGTTGGCGACGATGCCGTGTACGGTGCGCTTCGTGGCGAAAAAGGAACTAATGCGCCTGCCGGTGTTTGGACAAGCCCTGGCGGCCAGCGACCACATCGTGATCGACCGGCAGAACCCGCAAGCGGCAATCGCGCGCATCAACGAGGCCGCCGCGCGCACGTCGGGCGGCATCGGGATCCTCTTCTATGCCGAGGGGACGCGCAGCCGCGATGGCAGGGTGCACGAGTTCAAGAAGGGCGGCGTCAGCCTCGCGCTGAATACCCAGCTGCCCATCGTACCGATGAGTATCAGTGGTACGCGGAAGTTCCTGCCGCGCGGATGCAAGGTCATCCGCCCCGGCGGACGCGTCCGCATCGCCCTTGATCCACCGATCCCAACCGCCGGCCTGTCGTTCGATGCGCGCGCCGCACTGAACGAGCAAACGCGTCAGGCCGTGCTGCGCAACTTCATCGAAAAGCTCGTCTGACGACTCATGCCAGCCGCGCTCGAGGTGGACCACCTCACCAAGCGCTTCGGCCGGACGCCCGCGCTCGACAACGTTAGCGCGGCGATCGACGCCGGCGCGGCGGTCCTGCTGCTGGGACCGAACGGCGCCGGTAAGACCACCCTGCTGCGCTGTGCCGCCACGTTGCTCAAGCCGAGTCGCGGGCGCGTGCGCATTGCCGGGCTCGATCCGGTGACCGACGGTGCGGCGGCGCGCCGCCGGCTCGCCGTCCTCGGCCACGAGAGCTTTTTGTACGCCGACCTCACAGCCGCAGAGAACCTGGCATTCTACGCGCGGCTGTACCGGGTGACCGATGCGGTCGCACGTGTCGAGACGCTGCTCGACCGCCTCGGACTGCGCGGCTGGGCGCATCGCCCGGTACGGACGCTGTCGCGCGGGCTGGTACAACGCTGCGCCGTTGCGCGCGTCCTCCTGCACGATCCGTCCCTGCTGTTGCTCGACGAGCCGTTTACCGGCCTCGACGCCGATGCGCGCGCGCTGTTGTGCAGCGTGTTGCGCGAAGCACATGCGCACGGCACGGCGGTGTTGATGAGCACCCATGAACTGGCCCTCGGCACCGCGCTCTGCCAGCGGGCGCTGATCCTCGCCGGCGGCCGACTCGTCTGGGACGGACCGGTCGGCCCAGGCGATGCCGATCGCTTGGACGGCGAGCTCCGCCGTCTGTCCGGTCGCGTCGCCGCCTGAGCCCCGATGTTCGCCATTCTCTGGAAGGATTTGCGCATCGAGTTGCGCACGAAGGAGACCTTTGCGGCGTTTCTGCTGCTCGGCTTGCTGACGCTCGTCGTGCTGAGCTTCGCCTTCGATCCGACCAGCGCGTTGCGCGAAGCGGCCGCGCCGGGTGTGCTGTGGGTGGCGGTGATCTTTGCCGGGACGCTCGGCATGAACCGCTCACTGCTGCGCGAGCGCGAAGCAGACTGTTTGCAGGGGTTGTTATTGGCACCGGTCGATCGCGGCTCGATCTATCTCGCCAAGACCGCCGGCAACCTGTTGGTAATGGCCGCCGCGCAAGTGGTCTTGGTGCCGATCTTCGTCTTCTTCTTCAATCTGCCGCTGTGGCTCACCATCGCCCGGCTGACGCCGGTGATACTGCTCGGCCTGCTGGGTTTCGCGGCCATCGGCACCATGTTCGCCGCCGTGTCGCTGCGCACACGCGCACGCGAGGTCATGTTGCCGTTACTCGTGCTGCCACTCGCCGCGCCGCTGATCATCGCCGGCATCCAAGCCAGCGCCGCCTTGATGGCCGGCAATGATCTCTCCGCCGTCGCGCATTGGCTGAACTTGCTGGCCGCGTTTGACGCCGTGTTCTTGGTTGTCGGTTGGTTGGCCTTCGAATATGTGATGGAAGAGTGACCGCGTCGAACCTCACCGATCGACTGTTGCCGCCGGCGACGATCACCGCCTTGCTCGGCGCCCTGTACCTGATCTTCATCGGCGTGCCGGCCGACGCCGTGCAGGGACCAGTGCAGCGCATCTTTTACGTGCACATGGCGATGTGGCTGGCGACCTTCAGCGCCTTCGGACTGGTCGGGCTTGCCAGTCTGCTCTATCTCTGGCGGCGATCGCCGCGCTGGGACAACCTCGGGCGCGCGTCGGCGGAATTGGGCCTGCTGTTCTGCTCACTCGGCCTGGCCACCGGGTGCATCTGGGCGCGTCCGATCTGGGGTACCTGGTGGACATGGGACCCGCGCCTCACGCTGACGCTGATCCTGTGGATGATCTACGCTGCGTACCTGCTGCTGCGCGCACTCGCCACCGAGCCGACGCAGGGCGCGACGCTGGCCGCAATTCTCGGCGTCTCCGGGGTCGTCGACCTCTACCTCATCAACCGGGCGGTATACTGGTGGCGCGGCATCCATCCGGCCGTCATCGTCAACCGCGAGGGCGGCTCCGGCCTCAACGATCCGCTCATGCGGGTGACGCTGCTGGTGTCCATGCTGGCCTTCTTCCTGCTCTTCCTCTGGTTGCTGCGCTTACGCCTGCGCACCGCGCGACTGCAGGACGCGGTGGACGACTTGCGCGCCCAGCTGGCCGGCGTCTGACGGAGCATGCGTGATCGACGACAGCCACCTCACCTACCTCATCGCCGCCTATGCCGTCGTCTGGCTCGGCGTGCTGCTGTACGTCACCGGCCTGGCGCGTCGCAGTCGCAATCTGGAACGCGAGATCGACGAGCTGAGGCAGTTAGTCGACAAGCAGCCGTAGCGTTCAGCGACGCTCGACCGCACGGTACGCCGCTTGGGTATGCGGCAGCGACACCGCGCCGTCCTCGATCAGCGCGATCAAGGCGTGCAGATCCGCGACTTCGTCGACATCAAACGTCGCCGGGAGCTGCACCGTTCGCGCGCCGAGTCGATGCGCCAGCGCTAACGTGTCGTCGAGCACGCGCGCCGTGCCCATCTCGATCCCGCTGAACAGATCATACGGCGCAGCCAACGCGATCAGGCAGTAGCCGCCGTCGCGCGTCGGCATGAGGACGCAATCGGCGGCGTCGAGCGCCGTCCACGCCGCGTCGAGCTGCGCCGTCCCGATATGTGGAGCGTCGGCGCCGAGCATCATCACGCGCGGCGCACCGGCGTTGAACACGTCCGCGAAGGCCTGCCGCATGCGCGCCGCGAGAGCATCGCCGCGCTGGGTGATTTGTCGAATCGGGTGGCCCAACAGTGCACTGAAGTCGGACGCAGGTGGAGTCACCGCCCAGACGACGGGCCAGGCTGCCGTACGCAGCATGGCGTGCAGATCGGCGAGGAATGCCGCGTAGAGCGCGCAGGCTGCATCGGCGCCGATGGCGCGCGCCAAGCGCGTCTTCACTGCGCCCGGTTGCGGATAGCGCGCCATCACGACGATGGTGTCCGTCGTCATCGCGCGCCTCGGTCGCCTAGGCCGCAGCGCCTTCGGCGGGCGTTTCCAAACGATCGACGCGCGGCCCGGCGGCCAGCCAATTCCCCGCCGCGCGGCGCCCGGCGGTACGCATGTCTTCGAGGACCCGCCGCTCGAAGTAGAGGTACGACCCGGCATTGAAGCTGCCGTCGCGCACAGGACGGACCGCCTCGTAGAGCGTCACCTCGCGATACGGGCTGCCGTCGAGATGCGCCAAGCTGTTGCGATCCAACAGCAACTTGCGATCGACGTTGTACGCGTTCTCCAGGATCACATCGACGACCCGCTCGACGGCGCGGCCGAAGTGCGGAAAGGCGCCGCTCGCAATATCGGCTTGCTCGGTGACGAGCACGGTGACGATCTCGTCGGCCCCGAGCGCAACCACCGGCGCAAGCGGCGTATTGACCAGCACCCCGCCGTCCCACAACCAGCGGCCCTCGACCTCGACGGTCGGGAAGAGGAGTGGAATGCTGGCGCTCGCCAGCACCATGTCGACCGTGATCGCGTCGACGACGGTATAGTCCGGTGGCCGCGTCAGCGGCGTGTGCGCAGTGACGTAGCGCACGACGTTGCCGGTGTGGGCGTCGACGGTGTTGATCGCCAGACGATGGCCGCGCGTCGGTACCACGACACCACCGAACTCCTCGATCAGGCGCTCGCGCAGGCGCGCGGTATCGGCGACGAACGGCTCGCTGATGCCTTCGAGCAACTTGCTGATCAGCTCGAAGCGCGCGGTCAGCAAATAGTCGACCGCCAGAGCCAAGCCGGTGCCCCGCTGCGGCGGCCAGTGCCACCGCGCGCGTTGCGCAAACGGCCACCACGACAGGCTCGGCGTCAGCCAGCGCGATGTCTCGGCGAGCACGAGGCGTAGCGCGCTGCGCACCAGGCCGTTGAAAAAGCGCGCGCTGACCACCACCGGCGGATCGTCGGCGATGCCGTTCCAGAAGCGCATCATCTCGCGCGGCGTGCGGCCGGCGGCAATCAGCGCAGCGTTGATTGCCCCGGCCGAGGTGCCGGACAGCACCGCCGGTCCGCGCGCGAAGCGCGGATCGCGCAATAGCCGCTCATAGACGCCGACTTGAAAGGCGCCGCGCGCTCCACCCCCGGATAGGACCAAGCCCAGGGTCTGCCCCCCCGAGCGCTTGCTGCGCCGCCGCATTCGCATGTCCCCCATGCTCGCCCCCCACGCGCAATTCTTTCAAGCGCGTTCGGACGGGGGTATCTCTCGACGATGTGGAAGTCCACGCCCGCACGGATGAATTGACCGCGCCGGGGGGAGCCGGCCATGGTGCCGCCATGGCGCACGCTGGGAACCTCGCAGGGCTCACCATCCTGGCGTTCGAGAGCCGTCGCGCCGTCGAAATGGCCGAGCTGATCCGTCGTCACGGCGGAACCCCGCTCAGCGCCCCCTCGATGCGCGAGATCCCGTTGGAAACGACCCCGCAGGCGCTCGACTTGCTGCATCGCCTGCGCGCCGGCGCCGTCGACGTCGTCATCCTGCTCACCGGCGTCGGCACGCGCGCCTTGGTGACCGCGCTGGCCCCCGCCTGTGCGCGCGATGAGCTCGCGGAGTTGCTGCGGCGCGCGGTCCTGGTGGTGCGCGGGCCGAAACCGGTGGCGGCGTTGCGCGAGTTGGGACTGACGCCGACGCTGCTCGCGCCCGAGCCGAACACCTGGCGTGAGCTGCTCGCGACCCTCGACGCGCACGGTCCGTTGCACGGCAAGATCGTCGCGGTGCAGGAATACGGTCGCCCAAACCTCGAGCTGGCCGACGGACTGCGCGCACGCGGTGCAACCGTGTTGCCCGTGCCGGTCTATCGCTGGGAATATCCCGACGATCTCGGTCCGTTGCGCGACGGCGTCGCAAGGCTGGCGGACGGCACGGCGGAAATCGCCGTGTTCACCAGCGCGCGTCAGGTCGAGCACGTGCTGCACACGGCCCAGCACCTCGGCCGCGCCGCAGACCTGTTCGCCGCCGCCGCGCGGGTGGTCTACGCTTCCATCGGGCCGGTGTGCAGCGAAGCCCTGCTGGCACACGGGCTGCCGGTCGACCTGGAGCCGCCGCATCCCAAGATGGGTCACCTGGTGAACGCCGTCGCGCAGCGCGGGCGCGCGCTGGTGGCCGCCAAGCGCAACGCGGCGCCGCGCGCGTGACGATTTGACCCGCATCGGCCCTTCCCCTACGGACCAACCCGTGGCGTCACACCCGTTCCTGCTCGCCTGCCGGCGCCAAGCGACGCCATACACGCCAATTTGGCTGATGCGCCAAGCCGGCCGTTACATGGCCGAGTACCGCGCCGTGCGCGAACGATTCGGTTTTTTGGAGCTGTGCCACAACTCGCAAGCAGCAGCAGAAGTGACCGTGACGGCGGTCGAGCGCCTGGGCGTCGATGCCGCCATCATCTTCGCCGACATCCTATTGCTATTGGAGCCGTTGGACGTCGGCCTGCACTTCGCCGCCGGCGACGGGCCGACGCTGACGCGTCCTGTGCGCACGCCCGACGACGTCCGCCGCTTACGCGACTATGACGTCGACGACGCACTCGCCTACGTTGGCGCATCGGTACGCGCGGCGCGCAACGGCCTCGCTGGCCGAGTGCCGCTGATCGGTTTCGCCGGCGCGCCGTTTACGCTGGCGTCGTACCTGATCGAAGGCGGCGGCTCGCGCCAGTACGTGCGCACCAAGTCGTTCATGTATCACCAAGCCGGTGCCTGGCACGATTTGCTCGCGCTGCTCGCACGCTTGGTGAACCGCTACCTGCGCTTGCAAGTCGCAGCCGGCGCCGAGGCGTTGCAGCTGTTCGACAGTTGGGTCGGCTGCTTGGGCGCCGACGACTATCGCACCTTCGTCTTGCCGCACTCGCGCGCGGCGCTTGAAGGGCTCAGCGCGCTGGCGCCGGTCATCCACTTCGGCACCGATACCGGCGGTCTCCTGCCGCTGTTGCGTGAAGCCGGCGGCGACGTGATCGGCGTCGATTGGCGAACCGACCTCGACGCGGCGTGGTCGGCGATCGGCCACGACCGCGCCGTGCAGGGCAACCTCGATCCGATCGCGCTGTTCTCGACCCCGGCTGACATCCGCGCGCGCGCTGCGACAATCCTCGCCCGCGCTGCGAATCGACCGGGACACATCTTCAATCTCGGCCACGGCATCGTGCCGCAGACGCCGGTCGACAACGTCCGCGCCCTGGTCGACGCGGTGCACGAGCTCAGCCAGCGCTAGCCGCGCCGCCGCGGGGCGTTCTTGGTCCGCCGACGCGGCTCTGTTAGCCACTACGCATGGCCGGGCACGACGCGGTTCTGCTGATCAGTTTCGGCGGGCCGAGCGCGATGGACGAGGTGCGCCCGTTCCTCGCCAACGTGCTGCGCGGACGGCCGGCGCCGCCGGCGCGCGTCGAGGAAGTGGTGCGGCATTACGAGTTGATCGGCGGACGCTCGCCCCTGACCGAGCTGACGCTGCGGCAGGCTGCCGCGCTGCGCGGCCAGCTGGGCACCTCCGCGCATGCGCTGCCGGTGTACGTCGGCATGCGCAACTGGCATCCGTATCTGCACGAGAGCTTGGCGGCGATGCGCGACGCGGGCCTCCATCGCGCTGTCGGCATCATCCTCGCGGCACAACAAAGCGACGCCAGTTGGGGCCGCTATCAGCGCGATGTCGACGAGGCGCGTGCGCGCGTCGGCTGGCTGGCACCGCGCGTCGATTTCGCGCCCAACTGGCACGCGCATCCGCTGTTCATCGAGGCACTGACGGAGCGGACACAGGCGGCGCTTGCGACGCTATCGCCCGAACGGCGCCGCGGCGTCGGCTTGGTGTTCACGGCGCACAGCCTGCCCGTGGCGCTGGCGGCCGTCTCGCCCTATGAAGCGCAGCTGCGGGTCGGCGCGGCGCTGGTCGCCGCGCAGCTCGGCTTCACGGAGCATCGCCTCGCCTACCAGAGTCGCAGCGGCGCGCCGCGTGAGCCCTGGTTGGAGCCGGACATCGGCGCGGTGGTGCGCGAGGAGGCGGCACGCGGCACGCGTGAGCTGGTGATCGTGCCGCTCGGCTTCTTCTGCGATCACGTCGAGGTACTCTACGACCTCGACATCGAGGCCAAGCAGATCGCCGACGCGGTCGGCATCGGATTCACGCGCGCGGCCGCCGTCAACGATCACCCGAGCTTCATTCGTATGCTGGCGACGCTGGTCGCGGCGACGGCCGGCGCATGAGCGCTCGCGTCGCAGTCATCGGCGGCGGCATCAGCGGGCTCGCCGCAGCGCATCGGTTGGGGGAGCTTGCGCGCGCCGTCCAGCGCCCGCTCACCATACGGCTGTACGAAAGCGCCGCTCGCCTCGGCGGCGTCATCGCCAGCGAGCGGAGCGACGGCTTTCTCATCGAAGCGGGGCCCGATTCGTTTCTCTCCGAAAAACCCGCGGGCGTCGGGCTGTGCGAACGGCTCGATCTGCTGCCGCACCTGATCGGCACGTGCGAGGAGTTCCGCCGCACGTACATCGTGCGCGACGGTCGCCTGCATCCGTTGCCCGACGGCTTTCTGCTCATGGCGCCGACGCGCTTCTGGCCGCTGGTGACGACGCCGCTCTTCTCGTGGCCCGGCAAGCTGCGCATGGCGCTCGATCTCATCCTGCCGCGCGGCGCCACATCCGATCAGAGCCTGTCGGATTTCGTCACCCGCCGGCTCGGGCGCGAAGCGCTGGAGCGCGTCGCGCAACCGCTGGTCGGCGGCATCTACACGGCCGATCCGGCGCAACTCAGCTTGGCGGCGACCATGCCGCGCTTTCTCGAAATGGAGCGGACCCAACGGAGCATCGTGCGCGCCATGTGGCGCCAGCGGCGGCAAACGGCACAACGCGACGGCAGCGGCGCGCGTTGGAGCTTATTCCTCAGTTTCGACACCGGGCTGCAATGCCTCGTCGACACGCTCGCGCGGCGGCTGCCGGAAGGAACCGTGCGACTCGGCAGCGCCGTCGGCGGCCTGGTGCGCGAAGCCGACGGGCGCTGGCGCCTTGACGATGGCCAGCTGTTCGACGCCGTGCTGATTGCCACGCCGGCGCACGCCGCGGCGGCGTTGCTGCGCTCTGTCGATGCGCCGCTGGCCGAATCGCTCGCCGGAATCTCCTATGCATCGTCGGCCATCGTCAGCCTCGGTTTTCGCCGTGAGGATGTGCCGCACCCGCTCGACGGCTTCGGCTTCGTGGTCCCGCACGTCGAGCGCCGCGCGCTGTTGGCCGCGACGTTCTCCAGCCTCAAGTACCGCGGCCGTGCGCCCGAGGGGGCGGTTTTGGTGCGCGCCTTCGTCGGCGGCGCCTTGCGACCGGAGCTGGTCGACCTGAGCGACGACGAGCTGGCACTCACCGTGCGCCGCGAACTGGCGCAGCTGCTCGGTGTGCACGCCGATCCGATACTGACGCGCATTGCGCGCTGGCGCCGCGCCATGCCGCAATACTACGTCGGGCATCTCGAACGTGTCGCGCGGATCCGCGCGCGCGCCGAGGCTTTGCAGCTGCACCTGGCCGGCAACGCCTACGAGGGCGTTGGCATTCCCGATTGCATCCGCAGCGGCGAGGCCGCCGCGCAGGCGCTGGTCGATCGCCTCTCCGCCTGAGACGCGCCGCCTGCGATGGCCGCGCAACCGCTGCGCTCGCTCGCGTCGGTCGGAAGCCGCGCACGCCGCGGTTCTGCCCGCGGGCTGAGCAGCAGCCTGCCGCACAAGACGGCACCGCTCACCCGCTCTGCGCCGTGATGAATCCCGCCGCCGCGCCGCGGCATTCGCACCGTAGCGGCATGCGCGTTGCTGGCGAGGTCAACTGAGTTGCCTGACTCTGCAATGAATCGGTGATCGCGACCATGCGCAGCCCTAATGATCGGTTGTCGGCTCTGCACGACGAGATCGTTGCCACGGCAGCGCATCCGCTCGCGCAGGCGCGTTGCCTGCCGCGCGAGGTCTATACCGACGCGACCCACTACGCCTGGGAGATCGAGCATGTATTGCGGCGCGAGTGGCTGTCGGTCGGCCATATCTCGCAGGTGTCGCAGCCCGGCGACTTCTGCAACGTCGATATGCTCGGCGAGCCGATGCTGCTGACGCGCGGCCGCGACGGCGAGGTGCGTGTCCTGTCGCGCACCTGTCCGCATCGCGGCATGGACGTAAACCCGACCGAGTTCGGACGACCGGCAACGGGCAACGCGCGCGTGCTGCGCTGCCCGTACCACTTCTGGACCTTTGCGCTCGACGGCCGCTGCACCGGCGCCCCCGAGATGCAATGCGCCGAAGGCTTTCACCGCGACAGTGTGCGGCTGACACCGATCCGCAGCGCCATTTGGCATGGCTTCGTGTTCGTCAACCTGAGCGGCGACGCGCCGCCACTCGACGCGCAGTACGCGGCGATGGGCACGCAACTGGCGCCGTGGCGCATGCACGACCTGGAGATGGTCGCCGACCTGTGGTGGAACTGCGCCTTCAATTGGAAGATCTTGGTCGAGAACTTTGCCGAGTGTTACCACCATCTCGGCGCGCACTCGAAGATCTTCGAGCCGCTGTTCCCTGCCAAGACCTGCTGGTCGAACGACGAAGACCCGGCTTTCACGGTGGCCAATCTACCGCTCATCCAACCGCTGGCGGATGAGGTACGGGCCGGCGCGAGCTCGCTGCGCCAGTTCCTCGATATCGAAACGGTTCCGGTCGAGCGGCGCACCAACTGGTACGTCTACGTCGGCTTCCCGACGTATCTGCTCTTTGCCGCGCCGGATCGCGTCTTCTGGTATCAAGTGGTGCCCGACGGCCCGGAGCGCATGCGCTTGCGGACCACGATGCTGATCAGTCCGGCGGCAAAGGGGCTGCCGGATTACGCCGCGCGCTTCGCCGCCGAGATGGAAATGTTGCGCGCCTTCCACATGGAAGACATGGAAATGTGCACCGCCGTGCAGCGCGGCATGCGCTCCCAATCGTACCGGCCGGGCCGCTTGAGCCATTTGGAGAAGCCGCTGTGGCTCATCCAGCGCTACCTGGCGCGCCGCATCGGCGCATCGCGCGCCACCAGCGTCGCAGCCTGAGCGTCGCGCATACTCCACACCGACGGCCGAGCCCGCGCCGCACGCAAGGGATTGTGGCCCGCGGCCGAATAGCATACATCGTATGCGGTAATGCCTTCGCGCACCGGCGCTTGCTGAATGCCGCTATCAGAGATTCGCGCCCCCATTCGCCCGGTGCCCCGCTACTACCCCGACCGCCCGCTGCCCCCGTACCGCTTCGTGCCAGGCTTACACCCGCATCCCACTCACGATCCGGCCGGGCATTCCTACGCCGGCGGCGCGCGCCGGGTGCGCCATGCGGCATGGGATCCGGCTGCCTGGCGCGCGCTGAGCGGCTGGCTGGCAGGCGTTGACCGCTTCAACGCATTCTACTTTTGGGAAGCGCACGAGAGCTGGGAAGAGCTCTGGGCAGTCAAGCCGCGCGAGAGTGTTCCCGCGCGTTTGCTGCAGGGGCTGATCCAGATCGCCGCTGCGTTACTGAAGATCCATCTCGAGTCGCCGCTTGGTGCGGCGGCCCTCTCGCACGACGGCCTCGACAAGCTGAGCCAGTCGGCCGCCGCGACGCCGTTCCTGCTCGGCCTCGATCTGCGCGAGACCACGTCCACTTTCCACCACTATTTTCGTCCGCTCGCTGAGCGGACCCTGCCCCCGCTCGATGCGTCCGTGCCGCTCCTACGGCTGACGGAGGCGTGCCATGCGTAGTCTGCATCGCCGCCCCTCAGCCGCATGGCGAGCGCGCGGTGCTCACGCCATCGTGCGTCACGGCGGGAGGAGTTTTGATGCCGAAGCGCATGCTGATCAACGTGACCCACTCGGAAGAGAGTCGGGTCGCGATCATCGACGACAACCGCCTCGAAGCGTTTGAGATCGAGTCGCTCAGTCGCGAGCACCTCAAGGGCAACATCTACAAAGGCGTCGTGCACCGGATCCATCCGGCGCTCGAAGCGGCCTTCGTCGACATCGGCGGTGAGCGCGACGCGTTCCTGCCACTCGACGAAATCTGTTTCCGCAATCTCGCCAACCCGGCGCCGCAAGCGCCGGCCGGTGAGAACGGCAAGAAAGGTCGCCGACGCATTCGCGACCTGCTCAAGCCCGGCGAGGAGATCCTGGTGCAGATCGCCAAGGAGCAATTCGCCAACAAGCCGCCGACGCTGACGACATTCTACTCCCTGCCCGGGCGCTATCTCGTGCTGCTCGCCGGCACGGACGACACCGGCATCTCGCGTCGCATCGAAGGCGAAGAACGGCAGCGCCTGCGCAAGCTGGTCGACGACCTCAATCCGCCGGAAGGCTTCGGCCTGATCGTCCGCACCGCCGCCGGGCTCGACGAAGAGACCGGCGAGCTGGCGCGCGACCTCGCCTATCTGCAGCGCCTGTGGGACAGCGTGCAGGAAGCGTCGCGACACATGCGCGCACCGGCGCTCATCTATCGCGAGCAGGACATCGTGCTGCGCACCATTCGCGATTTGTTCACGCCGGACATCGACGAGATCTACATCGACAATGAAGAGGTCTTCCAGCGCGCGCGCGATTTCCTGCACAGCGTCATGCCCGGCAAGGAGCACGTCCTGCGCTCCTACCACGGTGAGCAACCGATCTTCTCGGCCTTCGACGTCGAGGCGCAGATCGAAACCGTCTTCAAGCGCCGCGTCCCGTTGCGCTCAGGTGGCACCATCGTCATCGACGGCACCGAGGCGCTGACGGCGATCGACGTCAATTCGGGTGGCTCGGTACGCGGCTCGAATCCAGAAGAGACGGCCTTCCGCACCAACATGGAAGCGGCCAGCGAAGTGGCGCGGCAGTTCCGCTTGCGCGATATCGGCGGCCTGATCGTCGTCGATTTCATCGACATGCGCGATCCGCGGCACATCCAAGATGTCGAGCACACGCTGCGCAACGCGATGAAACCCGACAAGGCGCGCCACGAAGTCGGCCGCATTTCGCGTCTCGGCTTGCTGGAGATTTCGCGCCAACGCATGCGCCCGGCAGCGACTGCCACGACCTACACCAGCTGCCCGATGTGCGAGGGCCACGGCGCCGTGCGCACGACCGAGTCGGCGGCGCTGGTCGCATTGCGCAAGATCCACAACCGCGTCGCGCTCGGCGACGTCGCGAGCGTCCGCGTCTCTCTGCCCGAATCGGTGGCGCTCTATCTCCTCAACCAGAAGCGCGACGACTTGGCGCGCCTGGAGCAGCGCTACGACAGCCGGATCCACGTTGAGATGCACGATGCGCTGATGCCGCATCAGGTCGAGATCGACGTGCGCCCGCGCCCCAAGGTCGAGCAACCGGCCCCGGTTGCGCCCGGCACCGCCGCGGTGACGGAAGCCCCGCCCGCGGCCGCCGCGGCGAGCTCCAACGGCGCGGCGGCCCCGGCCGCCAATGGGTCGAAGAAGAAACGTCGCCGGCGCGGCCGTCGGCGCGGCGCCGGCTTACGCGCGGCGACAGCCATCGGCGTGGCACTGGCCACGCTGGGCGGCGTGAATCCTGCGCCCTACCACGCACCGGCAGCAGGCACCTTCGCAGCGGGCGAAGCGCTCGAAGAAGCCGACGGCGCGGACGAGTTCGACGGCGATGACATCGATGACGTCGATGACGAGCCCGGCGACGACTCGAGCGGCGAACATGCGGGCGAAGCTCGCGCAACCAGCGCCGCGGCAGCAGTGCCAGAGACGCCGGCCGCCGCAGCGGACGCGGCGGCCGGCGGCGCGACCGGCTCGTCACGCACACGCGGGCGGCGCGGCGGACGGCGTCGGCGCAGTGGCGACCGCAGGCCGGGCGGCAGCGCGACGCAGCCAGCCGCGCGCGCCGGCGAGGCTGGGAACAAGCCCGCTGGTAGCGGAGCGCCGGCCGTCGAGGTGGTTCCAGTCGCGATGCAAGCGCCGCCGCCCAACCCTGAGGCGAGCCCAGCCACGCAACCTGCCATCGAACGCGCTGCGGCTGCAGCAACCGCCGACAGTGGCGCGACGGCCAAACCCCGCCGCAGTCGAAGCGCCGCGGCAAAGCCGCGCGTGCGCCAATCGAGCAAAGCGGCAAAGTCGGGCGAAGCCGAAGCGAAAAAGACGGAGCCTGCAAAAGCGGCCAAGGCCGCCGTGCGACGGGCGCCCGCCACGCGTCGCAAGGCGCCGGCAAGCGCCGCCAAACCGGCCGGTGAAGAACCAAAGCCCAAGCGCCGCTCGTCACCGCGCAAGGCGCCCACGGAATGATGTCGGATTAGGGGAATTACCCAATTCACATCTGCTCGGCATCGCGCTATGGCCGCGCGGCGGTTTGAGCGCTCGGCAACCGATCGCTGATGATTCGGTTCCTTTTACGAGCGCCCGTACAGTAGGCTTAGGGGGGTGAGTAGCATGGCGACGCCGGCGGCCAACGAGCCACCGCCCCCGAAGATCGCCTCGGTGCCGCCGCCGGCCAAGGTGGCGCGCCACGACGTCGCTGAGCGCCTGCCGCCACAGCGTGCCTTCCTGCTGCTGCGCTACACGCTCATCATCGCCACCGCGTATCTGTTGCTGGTCGAGGAGGGTTTACGCCTCCCGCCCGTGCCGGCGATGCTGCTGGTCGTCGCCGCACTGGCATCGAACGTCGCCATCGCCAGCCTGCCACCGCGCCTGACGAGCTCGCCATACTTCGGCCCGTCGATCATCATCGGCGATACATTGTGGATCACCGCCGCCTTGTTGCTCAGCGGCCGTTTCAGCGCCGAGTTCTTTTTCCTCTACTTCTTCATCCTGTTGCTCGCCGCCATCGGCGAGAACCTCTGGCTGATCGCGTTGGCCGCAGTCGCCGTGTGCGGCGCGTATCTCTACGTGATGTCGGTGACCGGAGCCGGCTGGTCCCTGTGGACGTCGCCGTCGCTGATCCGCATTCCGTTTCTGTTCACCGCGGCGGCCTTTTACGGCTACCTCGTCGACCGCACGCGCCAGGAACGCCACCGCGCACAGGAAGCGGACCGCATCAAATCCGAGTTCCTCGGTACCATCTCGCACGAGCTGCGCACGCCGCTGACCGTCATCCTCGGCTACGTCGACCTGCTGCTCGAGGGGGAGTTCGGCGGCCTGCCCGGTGAGCAACGCACGGTGCTCGGCAAAGTCCAGGCCGCCGGCGAGAACCTGCATCGCTACCTGTCGCGCTTGCTCGACGTCAGTCGACTGGTCAATCGGCTGCAGTCCGGGCGCGAAGCGATCGTCTGTACCGACTTCGCGCTCGCCGGCGTGTTCAGCGAGTTGCGCTACGACTTTCCAGAAACGGAGCGCGTGCATGTCTTGTGGCCGTCCACTGAGGGACTGCCACGGCTCTACACCGATCGCGAGAAATTGCTGACCATCCTGCGCAATCTGGTCGAGAATGCGGTGAAATACGGCGGCGGCAAGCCGGTGCGCGTGGAAGCGACGGTCGACGCCGGCGACCGCTTGATCGTGCGCGTCGTCGATCAAGGGATCGGTATCGCCCCTGCCGATTTGGCACACGTCTTCGACCCATTCCGCCGCACACCCGGCGCGGTCGAGACCAACGCGCAAGGCGTCGGCTTGGGCCTCTACATCGTCCGCCAGTTCACCGAGCTGCTGCGCGGCACGATCGACATCGAATCGGCGCTCGGCCGCGGCACGACGTTCACCGTTCGCCTGCCACGGCTGCTGCAGCGAGCGCCCGCGGCAGCGCGGCGGCGCACCTGATCAACGGCCCATCTTGTAGCGAAACATTCGCGCGCGCCGCGTGCTGCCGTCGAGCTCGATGAACAGGAGCCCGCGCACGACCATGGCGAAGTAGAGAAACAGCGCGAGGAGCGCGCTCTTCAACACGTACGCGGCGAGCCCGAAACCGAACGGCGCGCGCCACAGGACGAGCAGACCGACCAGCAGCAGCAGATTGGGTGGAAACCACTCGATCCAATTGTTGGCGACGAACTCGTAGCTGCTCGCCAGCAATCCCATCAGCGAGTGGTGTCCGAGATAGATCAGCTCCGGCACCGCGTTGAACAGCACCACCAGCACGAGGTTGATGGCCAGCACGACCACCGGCCCCTGCGGGACTTGTTCGATCATCGGCCGAGCGACGAACCAAAACAGCCACAACGCGAAACTGACGCCGACGACGTCCCACAGATACACGCCGAAGCTGCGCGTAAAGTCCTCCCAGGTCACCTTGTTGGTGCGCACGATCATCTCGACCAGATACAAGAACGATCCGCAGCACGCCGACATCAACAACGACAGGAGGAACCCACCCGCCAGCCCGAGGAAGGCGGCTAGATAGGCGCCGACGCCCAGCACCGCCATGTAGGCGAAGGCGGACAGCAATACCGACCAGTTCTTGGCTGCCAGCAGCGCGCCGCGCGCGAACGCGCGGCGGTAGATGGCCAAAGTCACGATGAGTGAATCGATCACGGAATTGGTCGCCGCAGCGGCGGAATGTATCGGGCGACTTCTAGACCGTCAACGCGCGCGCCGGGCCGGCGGTGGCGAAGCGGTCGATGGCGAGCGGCGCCTGCCACTCATTGTGACGTCCATGTACGAGGTCGGCGACCAGATCGGCGGTGAGCGGCGCGAGCAGGACGCCGTTGCGCCCGTGACCGGTAGCGACGAAGTATCCGCGGACCGCCGGGTCACGACTGATGATCGGCCGGCCGTCGGCCGACGCGGGGCGGAGACCGGACCAAGTCGTCAGCAACGGCAATGCCCCCAGGGCCGGCGCTAGGTCCAAGCCGGCGCTCAAGATGCCGCCGATTCCACCCGCCGTACACCGTTTCTCAAACCCGGCCGCTTCGCGCGTGCTGCCGAGCAGCACGCGCCCGTCGCGCCGCGCCACCGCGTAGACATGCAGCGAGTACACCGCGTGTCGAAAGGGCAGCCGCGCCGCTTCCAGCGCCACCATCTGTCCGCGCAGCGGCTCGACCGGCAGCGGCGTCATGCCGCGCACCCGTGCCGACCAGGCGCCCATCGCGTTCACCACCGTGCCGCATGCAATCCGACCGCCGGCGGTCGCGAGCCCCACGACGGCGCCGTGCTCGACCACGACCGCGCGCACGTCTTCTCCCTCGTGAATCTCACAACCCGCCGCCGTCGCGGCGGCTGCGACGGCGCGCGTCAGCGCCACGTTGTCGAGCCGCGTGTCGAGCGGAAACAGCGCACCCGACCGCACGCGCGGGCTGAGCGCCGGCTCGAGCGCGCGGACTTGCGCGGCGCTCAGCGGCTCGCTCGACGCGCCCTCCACGGCTTGCCAGGCACGCCGCGCCGCCAGCACTGCCTCGTCAGCGCCATTCAGCGCGACGGCTACCGTGCCCTCGCGCCACCATTCGACGTGCATGCCGGATTCGTCGCGCAGCGCTTCGACCCATTCCGCATAGCGCGCGCGGCTGGCCAGCCCGAGCCGTAACATGAACGCGTCGTCGGCTTCGGCCTGCACGCCGAGCATGCCCGCCGCCGCTCCGGAGGCTTCGCCGCCGATACGATTGCGTTCAAACAGCGCGACGCGCAGACCGTCCCGCGCCAGAACGCGCGCCACCGCACAGCCGATCAAGCCGCCACCCAGCACCGCCGCGTCGAGCATGGCGCGCATTCTCGCATGCGCGGACGGCCTCGCAAGGGCGCGCGCTCGCCTTGCCGGGTCGCATGGACGCAGCTATCGCTGCGCCCATGCGGATCATTTGCGCCAACCATGGCGCCCTGCCGGTTGACGATGTGCCATCCAATTCCGCGCTGCGCGCGGCGTTGCAGGTGCAACAGCAGGCCGGGTTGGATGTCGTTACCGACGGTCAACTCGGCTGGCCGGATCCGATCACGCCCTTCCTCGCCCCGCTCGACGGCATTCGTCTCGGCGGCCCGTGCGCGCTGCCGCTGGGCCTCGGCCTTGCCGCGCAGCCGATCGTGCAAGCCAAGCTGCGCCGTCACCATCCGCTGCTGATCGACGCGTTTCGCTGCGCCGCCGCGCTGACCTCGTTGCCGCTCAAGGTCACCATCACCGGCCCGTACACGCTGGCGCACGCCGCCGAAGTCGGCACCACGGCGTATCGACAGCGCGCCGACCTCGCCGCCGACCTGAGCGGATTGCTGGCACAGGAAGTCAGCGCGCTGGTCACCGCTGGCGTGCGGCTGTTGCAGATCGACGAGCCGCTCCTGCTGGCGGCGCCGCACGACGCGCGCTTGGTCCGCACGTTGCTCGAGCCCTTGGTCGACGCCGCCGGCGCCGCTGCCGCGCGCGTCATCGTCGCGACGTACGGCGCCGACGCCGGCGATTGTTATGCGCAGCTCAATACTTTGCCCGGCGATATCGTCGCGGTGGACTGCGCCGCCGGGCCGGCGATTGTGGAAGCGATTGCCGCGACCGGCTCCGGCAAACCGCTGGCGCTCGGCATCGTCGACGCTGCTGCGCCGCGGCTCGACGACGAGGCCACGCTGCGCCGGCTGCGCGATCGGCTGCTGCGACGCTACGGCCATGACGAGGTGTGGCTGCAACCGTCGCGCGGGCTGGCTGGCATGACCATGCAACAGGCCGGCGCGAAACTGCGCCAGCTGGTATCGCTGCGCTGACGTCGCGGGGACTTTACGCAAGGATGCTGTCAGCCATCAGCTTTCAGCGTGCGGCCAAATCTTGGAGCCCGTTGGTTTCCGAAAGCTAGTGCCCGAGTCTGAAGTTGGCCACTTATCTCGGTGGCTATCGGCGATCCTGGCTAGGCGCCCTGACGCAGGAATATCGGGAATATTCCGAGGAGGGGCAACGCCGCCAGGACGCCAGGAGCCACCGAGATAAGTGGCCAACTTCAGACTCGGGACACTAGTGTCCCGATCGCCGACCGCCCCAGGCGATCTCCTGCGCAAAGCCTCGCGCCGCCGCGGATGATTCGGCAATCGCTAGTGCAGCACGCGCGCGCCGCCCAGCTCGCGCAAGGTCTCAGCGCTCAGTTGGACCGTACCGGCAGACTGGTCCACCAAGACAACGCCCTCGTCACTGAGGTGTGCCAAGGCGCTGGTGAGGACCGTCAACGGCGCTCCGACGAGCCCTTCGAGCGCCTCCAGCGGCAGCGCGCCGTCGTAAGGCCAGAGCAGTCGCCCCTTCAGAAGGGCTCGCATGATTGCGAATGCAGCCTCGGCGCGGCTGCGGGAACGGCCCTGGAACTCGCGATCGGTCACTGACATCGACCGAGATCGGGAGCAACGCATGTGCCACCGAAAGGCGCCGGTGGGCCCGCCTGTAGCCGCGCTGGCTGTACGGAATTGGAAGCCGGCCCGACACTTCAGTGACGGCAGGATTGTGCGCCGTGGCTACCCGCGACTAGCGGAGTAATTCGTACAGAGCCTGCAGATCCTGACGCAAGCGCAGCAAAGCGTTGCGATATGTCCGCTCACCCAGCGGCAGACTGAGCTGCGGACGCGCCTCGGCAACGGCCGGCCCGGCTTTCGCGCCAGTTTTTAGCCGTCGCTTTGCGCCCTCGATCGTGTAGCGCTCGTTGTGCAGCAAGCGCTTGATCTCGAGCAGCGCTTCGACATCCCGCCGGCGGTACAGGCGGTGTTTCGAGCGGGTCTTGCCCGGGCGAATGGCGGGGAACTCGGTCTCCCAGTAGCGCAGCACATACGGCTTGACGCCGACCAGCTTGGCGACTTCGCCGATCTTGAAATAGAGCTTGTCGGGCAGCTCCGGCGTCGCCGCAGTCATGCGCGTCAGGATTCGGAGTTCATGCTCTTCTTGAGCATCGGGCTGGCCTTGAAGCCGAGCACGCGACGGCCGCGGATGATGATCGTCTCGCCGGTTTGCGGATTACGGCCCTTGCGCGGCCGCTTCTCGTGCACGACGAAATTGCCGAAGCCGGAGACCTTGACCTTCTTCCCATCTTCCAGCTGGCCTTTGATCACCTCGAAGATCGAGTCGACGACTTCGCTCGCCTCTTTCTTCGAAAATCCGACGCGATCGTGAATGCGTTCAACGATGTCGGCTTTGGTCAGCGCCATCGAGCCTCCCAACCAGGGCTCAGGCGTCGCTCACTCTCGCAGGGCGACGCCGAGATCACGAGTCAGAGCCACGCGCAGCTCGTCCTGCAGCGCGTTCACCGCTTCGTCGGTTAGCGTCCGATCGGCAGACCGATAGGCCACCGAGTACGCCAAACTTTTCTTTCCGGCCGCGATGGGTGCGCCTACGTACACGTCGAACAACGCCACGTCTGTCACCAACTCAGGCCGCCACTGCCGTACGAAATGCACGACTCGTTCCGATGCGAAATCCTCGTCGACGACGATTGCCACGTCACGCTTAACTGCCGGAAAGCGCGGCAGTTCTGTAAAGCGGCGATGCGCCGGAACGTATGGAAGCAGTTTCTCGATGTCAAGCTCGAAGAGCCATACCGGCAGATCGATTTCGAGCGCATGCTCGGCCTCGGGATGGAGGCCGCCGACCATGCCGGCCAACCCGGCCGCACAGCGCAGCGCGGCGCTGCTGCCCGGATGAAAAGGCGCCTCGGTCCAGCGCTCCCATTCGATAGTGGGCAAAACGCCGAGTCGATCGAGGACCGCCTCGACGACACCTTTCGCGTCGGCAAACTCGGCGACGTGTCCCGCCCCCAGCCCACGCCATGGCAGGTCACCGGCCACCAGCCCGGCCAGGCGCCAGGCCTCACGCGGCGCACCGTCGTGCGAGAATACACGCCCGATCGAATACGCCGCCAAGCCGGTGGAGCCCTGGTTCCGATTGCCGCGCAGCGTCGCCAGCAGGCCGGGGAGCAAGCTGCGCCGCATCTGGCCTTCGTCGTGGTTGACCGGATTGGCCACGGTCACGGCAGAGCCGGAGAGCCCGAAGCCGGGGAACAGCGCATTGAGGTGCGGCGCTGCGAAGCTCAGCGTCACCACCTCGTAGAAGCCCATCGCGGTCAGCATCGACCGCACCTCGCGCTCGCGCGCCGCGCGTGCCGGCAGCGTGCCGCGCTCGATTGGTGCGGAGGGCAAGGTAGCGGGAATGCGCTGGTAGCCGCCGACGCGGGCGATCTCTTCGATCAGATCGACCTCGCGCGTCAGGTCACGACGCCACGACGGCGGCACGACGAGCAACGCGCCGTGCGGCGCCGTGCTCACCGTCGCACCGAGCGCCTTCAGCGTCGTCGTCATTTCGCCACGGCTGACCGCTAGACCGAGCAGATCGCCGACGCGCTTGGGCCGCAGATGGATGGCGCTGGCGGTCGGAGCCGACGACCGCGCTTCCACCGCGCCGGACGCGATTGTGCCGCCGGCCAATTGCGCCAGGAGCGCCGCGGCGCGGTCGAGCGCCGATCCGACGCCTTCGATGTCGACGCCGCGCTCGAAACGATACGAGGCCTCGGAGCGCAGCTCGAGGCGCCGCGCCGTACGCCGGATGCTCGTCGGATCGAAGGCGGCGGACTCCAGCAGCACGGCCGTCGTCCCATCGGTCACCTCGGTCGCCGCCCCGCCCATCACCCCGGCCAGCGCGATCGGCTGCTCGCCGGTGGTGATCAGCAGGTCGTCCGCCTGCAGGACACGGTCGACGCCGTCCAGCGTGCGCAGCATGGCGGTGGCGCCGGCACGGCGCACGACGATCTCCGGTCGCGCCAGCGTCGCCGCGTCGAACGCATGCAACGGCTGGCCGCGCTCCAACATCACCAGATTGGTGATGTCGACGACGTTGTTGATCGAGCGCATACCAACGGCGGCCAGACGGCGGGCCAGCCACGCTGGCGATGCGCCCACCGTCACGCCGCGAATCAGACGCGCCGCGTACCTCGGGCACCCTGCGGCGTCCTCAATCCGTACCGCGATGGCGTCGGCCGCAGCGCCGCCGCGCTCACGCAGCGCAATGCGCGTGCGCAACAGATGCACGCCGGTCAGCGCCGCGACCTCGCGCGCAATGCCCAGCACGCTGAGACAATCACCGCGATTCGGCGTCACATCGATGTCGAGCAGCACGTCTTCGACGCCGAGATGCACGCCGACGCGCTCGCCGAGCGGGGCATCCGCGGCGAGGATCAAGATGCCGTCGGAGGCTGCGGCGATGCCGAGCTCTGTCGCCGAGCACAACATGCCAGCCGAGGCTTCGCCGCGAATCGTCGCCGCCTCGATGCGCTTGCCACCGGGCAGCGTCGTACCGGGCGGCGCGTAGGCGACGCGATCACCGGCGTGCATATTGGTCGCGCCGCAAACCACGCGCAGCGGCGATTCGGCGCCCGTACGCACCTCACAGAGGGTCAATCGATCCGCCTGCGGGTGCGGCACGGTGCTGAGCAGCTCACCGACGACGACCCCGCGAATATCGGCGCCGAGCTCCTCGACCGCGTCGACCACCAGCCCGCCGAGCGACAGCTTCTCGCACAGCGCCGGCGTGTCGAGAGTCACCGGCACCAACTCGCGCAACCAGTTCAGTAGGATCTTCATCGCCTCGCGTCCTGCGTGAGCAGCCTCGAAGTCGTGGCGCGCATCAGAGTCGAACTCGTACGCGCATCAGAACTGGCGCAGAAAGCGCACGTCGTTGGAGAAGAACAGCCGGATGTCGTCGATCTGGTACTTCAACATGGTGATCCGCTCGATGCCCATACCGAAGGCGAAGCCGGAGACGGCCTCCGGGTCGTACCCGACGGCGCGAAACACATTCGGGTCGATCATGCCGGCGCCGAGGATCTCGACCCATCCGGTCCCTTTGCAGACGCGGCACGGCGCGCCGTCGCGCCGGCAGTTGAAGCAGCCCACGTCCACCTCGGCGCTCGGCTCGGTGAACGGGAAGAAGCTGGGCCGCAGGCGCACCGGCAGATCGGCGCCGAAGATCGCCTGCAGCGCCAGCGTCAACACGCCTTGCAGATCGCCGAAGGTGATGTGCGAGTCCACCATGAAGCCCTCGATCTGGTGGAACATCGGCGAATGGGTCGTGTCGCTGTCGTGCCGATAGACGGCGCCCGGTGCGATGATGCGCAGCGGCGGCTTGCGCGATTCCATCACCCGGATCTGGACCGGCGAGGTGTGCGTGCGCAGCACATGCCCGTCGGTGCTGAACAGCGTGTCCTGCATGTCGCGCGCCGGATGATCGGCGGGAAAGTTGAGCGCCTCGAAGTTGTGATAGTCGTCTTCGATCTCCGGCCCTTCGGCGACGCTGAAGCCGAGGCCGCAGAAGATGTCGACGATCTCGTCCATCGTGCGCAGCAGTGGATGCAAGCGCGCCGGCTCCGGCCGGCGGCCCGGGACGGTGACGTCTATGCGGGCCGCGGCACGCGCCGCACGGGCCGCGCGCTGCGCCGCATGCAGGGCTGCGGCGATGCGCGCCTCGACGTCGTCTTTGATGGCATTGAGCAGCGCACCCATTGCCGGCCGCTCGGCCGCTTCGACGTCGCGCATGCGCCGCACGACGGTGGTCAACTCGCCCTGTCGGCCGAGAAAGCGGACGCGCACCGCCTCGATGGCGGCTTCGTCGTGTGCCGCCGCTAACGCCTCCGCGGCGGCAGCTCGGATCGATTCGAGGGCGTCTTTCATATGCGAGGGCGCCGCCGCGCCGGGCGGTCAGCGGCCCCGCGCGGCAGCGCACGCCTCAGGCGGCAAGCTGCGCCTTGGCGACCTCGGCGAGCGCGCCGAATCCGCCCGGATCGCGCATCGCCAAATCGGCCAGCATCTTGCGGTCGACGTCGATGCCGCCCTTCTTCAAGCCGTGCATCAGCTGCCCGTAGGTCAGACCCACCAAGCGGGCCGCGGCATTGATGCGTACGATCCACAGGCTGCGGAACTCGCGTTTCTTCACCTTGCGGTCGCGGTAGGCGTAGACGAGGCCCTTTTCGACCGTCTCGCGCGCGGCGCGGTACAGCTTGCGCCGGCCGCCGACGTTGCCTTTGGCGAGCTTGCGGATTTTCTTGTGCTTGGCGAGTCCCTTGGTGCCTCGTTTCGCGCGTGGCATGGTTCAATCCTTTTCCGCCGATGCTGCGCAGGCGCAGCCCGACTGTAGACGTCTCTTCTGAATGGCGCCCGGTGCCGGTCAGAGGTACGGCAGGAGCTTGCGGATCGCCGGCGCATTGGCGGCATCCACCACCACGCCGTGACGCAGGTGGCGCTTCTGCTTGCGCGTCTTGCAGCTCAGCTGGTGGCGCAGGTACGCCTTCTTGCGCACCAACTTGCCGCTGCCGGTCATCTTGAAGCGCTTGGCGGCACCGCTGTTGGTCTTCATTTTGGGCATGGGAGCTCCTTGCGCGGCCGCTCAAGCGGCGCCGCGACGATTGGCGTCTTCGTGTAGTTGCTCGACGAACCGGTCGAGCGGCAGCGGGGCGGCCTGCGTACCGCCGCTGCGGCTGCGCGGGGCGACGGTTCGGTCTTCCGCTTCCTTGTCCCCGACGACGAGCATGTAAGGAATCTTGGCGAGTTGCGCTTCGCGTATCTTGTAGCCGAGCTTCTCGTTGCGCTCGTCGAGCTCGGCGCGAAAACCGGCACCGCGCAGCGTCGTGCAGACCTCGCCGCCATACGCCTGCTGGCGCTCGGTCAGTGTCAGCACGCGCACCTGCTCGGGAGCCAGCCAAAACGGGAACGCGCCGGCGCAGTGCTCGATCAGAATGCCCATGAAGCGCTCGATCGTACCGAGGATGGCGCGGTGAATCATCACCGGGCGCGCTTCGCTGCCGTCCGGGCGCACGTAACGCAGGTCGAAGCGCTCGGGCAGGGCGCCGAAATCGAGCTGCACCGTCGCCAGCTGCCAGCCGCGCTTCAGCGCATCGACGACGTTGAAATCGATCTTCGGACCGTAGAACGCGCCGTCGCCGGCGTTGATCTCGTATGCGATGCCCGCGCCCCTGAGCGCCTCGGCCAGCGCGCGTTCGGCACGCTCCCACATCTCATCACTGCCGATCGACTTCTCCGGGCGCGTCGACAACAGCACACGCCGCTCGGCGAAGCCGAAGTCGGTGTACACTTCGTCGACCATGCGCAGGAAGGCGCTGATCTCGTCGCCGATCTGTTCCGGCATGCAGAAGATGTGCGCGTCGTCCTGCGAGAAGCTGCGCACGCGCGTCAAACCGTGCAGCGTTCCGGAGCGCTCGGCGCGATGCAGGCGGCCGAAGTCGGCGTAGCGAATCGGCAGCTCGCGGTACGAGCGTTTGCGTGTGTTGAAGATCAGGCAGTGCGACGGACAGTTCATCGGCTTCACCGCGTACTCGCGCTCTTCGACTTGGGTGAAGTACATGTTTTCGCGGTAGTTGTCGTAGTGGCCGGAGCGCTTCCACAGCTCGACGTCCATCACTTGCGGCGTCACCACTTCGTCGTAGCCGTACTTGCCGTACAGCCCGCGCACATAACCGACCAACTGGTTGTAAACGATGGCGCCCTTGGGGTGGAAGAACGGGCTGCCCGGCGCCACGGAATCGAACGAGAACAGGTCGAGCTCTCGACCGAGCTTGCGATGGTCGCGCTTCTTGGCCTCTTCTAAGTTCGCCAGGTGCTCGGCCAAGGCCTCTTTGCTGGCGAATGCGGTCCCGTAGATGCGCTGCAGCATCTCGTTGCGCTCGTCGCCGCGCCAGTAGGCCCCGGCGACACCGGTGAGCTTGAAGGCGCGATGCACGCCGGTGCGCGGCACGTGCGGTCCGCGGCACAGATCGACGAACTCCCCCTGACGATAGAGGCCGACGCGCGCATCCGGTAAGCCGGCGATGATCTCGGCTTTGTAGTGCTCGCCGTGCCCGGCAAAAAAGCGCGTCGCCTCGTCGCGATCCATCTCCTCGCGCACCACCGGAAAATCCTGTTTGGCGATCGCTTTCATCTCGGCTTCGATGCGCTCGAGATCTTCCGGCGTAAACGGCGTCTCTTTCTTGATGTCGTAGAAGAAGCCGTCCTCGATCACCGGGCCGATGGTGATCTGCGTGTCGGGGAACAGCCGTTTGATCGCTTGCGCCATGAGGTGGGCGGTCGAGTGCCGCAGCACGTCGAGCCCATCGCGCGAGTCGCCGGCGACGCCGGCGAGCTCGCAATCGCCATCGATCAGCCGCGACAGATCGACCAGCCGGCCGTTCAGTCGCGCCGCGACGGCGCCCTTGAGATCCGTCGCCCCGGCCGCCTTCAGCGTCGCTGCGGCGGATAGACCGGAGTCCACCTGGTGGTGGGTTCCGTCCGAAAGGGTGACCGTAATCGACATGGCGAATGTGGCATGGAGCGGTACGGACGTCTGATCACGCCCGCTGCGATCGGAAGCCGTCGGGCTGCGACGGCGAGAAAAATGGTAGGCACGGGCGGATTTGAACCGCCGACCCCTTCCGTGTCAGGGAAGTGCTCTCCCCCTGAGCTACGTGCCTGCACTCTGATCACCGCGTCTCGTACCGCTCCACTTCCCGCCTTCCGCAAGCCGATAACGCCGTTAGGGCCTGCCGCGCTTGGCATCGCAAGTTCTCGAACAAACTGAACTAGCTTTGCTAGCAACTCGCTTCCGGAGGGTCAAGAAATCCCTCTGCACGAGAGCGGAATGGCAGGCTCGAAATGCCGCGGCCCCGATCCGCAAAGGATCGGGGCCGCGCGGGCACAGGGCGACCAAGCGCCGCACCGATTAGAATTGATAGGTGATCTTGAGGCCGATCTCGTCGCGCCGCGCGTTCAGGCCGCCGGCACCCCATGGATCGAGGCTGGCCTGTTGCGAGCCGAGGTCGGAGTAGAGATTGAGGCGGAATTGCGTGATCAGATTGTTGGTGAGGAAGTAGTCCACCTTCATCTGCGACAGCAGGTTGCGGTTCACCGGGTCGATGGCGATGGCGACGAACGGTACCAGCGTGCCGCCCAGATAGAAGGAGGTCGCGGCAATCGTCGTCAGGATTTCCCACTGACGGAAATTGTCGGCCGTGCCCGGACCGTACGTCGAGTCCTGCGTGCGCTCGACTTGACCGGCATAGGGCCCGTTCGTCCACTCTCCGACGCCGGTGCGGCGCAGATTCTCGGGCAGCGTGGCGTTCTGCGTCGGGCTGAAATAGGGTTCCTCGCCGGCGCTGAGGATCGAGCCGCGCAACATCGAGTGGCCGCCGTTGACGTAGCTCCAGAAGAACTGCCCGGTCAGGAACCACGTCGTGCGCGGATTCAGCCACTTGATCCAGGTCGGCCGATCGAAGCCGAGCATGCCGGCCCAGACGTCGCGCGTCGTATAGCCCAACGGCGCGAACGAACCCGGCAGGACCTGTCCGTTCTCGCGCGTGATCGGGGCGCGATCGCTGAACGCCGCGCTCTGGAACGGCGCATCGATCTGGTATGCCATCTCCATGCGCAGGACGGTGTTCGTATAGGCTTCAAAGTAATTCGCCGTGGTGCCGAAGATGTTGGTGTAGGGGAATTCGAACTCGGCATCGACGTTGGCCGGGAACACCGGCCGGCCGGCGAACAGCGCCGGCGCGCTGGTCGGATTGGCCGGATCTTGTTTGAACGCGTTGGCCGGGATGAAGCTGTCGGGCACCACGGCCTTCTTGATGTTCAAGCCGAACGGCGCGCCGGCGACGGCGCCGATGCCGCGGCCGCGACCGTAATAATAATTGAACGTGTATTCGAAGCCCTGCAGGTTGATGAGCGGAATGTCGGAAACGGCGTGGAAGCGCAGACCGACTTCACCGGCTTCGGCGATGCTGCGCGTGAAGTTGCCCTGCCGGAAGCTCGTGCCTTCCAAATTGAACTGCGGCGTCAGCAGGAACGGCTGATTCGGGCTCGCCAGCTGAATCTGGCCGGCGCGCACCGGGTTCGGCACCGGGACCGCCCACGGCGCCGGGAGGAACTGGACTTTGTTGCCGGGCTGGAAGTCGCCCGGATTGAACACCAGCTCGGTAAACGTGTTGCTGAACGGCCCGACGTCGCCGATGTCCCAGATCATCTTCCCGAGCCACAGCGGAATACGCAGCTTGTCCCAGTCTTCCTGCTGCAGGTGCCATGTCGTGTCGAGCGGGTTGATGATGTCCATCAAGCGGAACTGATCGCTCTCGCCCCAGATCACCTGCTGGCGACCGAGGCGGAAGCTGAGCGGCGCATCGGCGAGCGCGAAGTCGATGTACGCTTCGCGCAGCGTGTTCTCGTACGCCTGCGCATTGCGGCCCTCGCTTTGGATGCGCGAGTAGATGCCCGGCACCGGACACGGCGAGAACCCCGTACAGATGTCGGGGTTGGTCGTCGTCTTACCGATCTGGTTGCCGATGATCGGTCCGCCGACCAGATCGTCGTACTGAGTGATACCTTTCTGGGCGCCGCCGGGCGCGATGCCCCAGAAGCTGTCGTAGACGCCGCGGTACAATAGATAGAGCTTCGACCGTTTCAGGAAAGGTGTGTCGAAGCGCTCGACCAGCTTGCCGTTCTGCAGCCAGTCATAGTCGAGGCGCACCAGCGCGGTGTTGCGGTTCTGGATGAACTGCCACTCATCGATCTGGCTGGTGCGCACCAAGGTCTGCGAATCGACGGAGCCCGACAGCTCGATCGGCCCGTACTTCAATGTCGCCCCGGCGCGCGGCGCCGCCACCACCACCAGGATCAGCGCGCTCAGCGCGCAGCGCAGCACTGTGCGCCGCGTTTCGCGACCGCATCGAGCCATAACGCCCCCCTTTCGTCGCACCCGAGCGCCCCTCCCCTTTGATGAGCGCCAGCCGAAGACGCGCGTGTCTTACTCGAAAAATCTGCGGCATGGCAAGCTGTTACGCACGCACGACTTGCGCGTTGACTGACCAGATCGCGGTTGGTACGCGACGCGGATGTCGACCGTGCGCACGCGCTTCGCGCCCAGCCCCACCGGCTACCTGCATATCGGCGGCGCGCGCACCGCGTTGTTCAATTATCTCTTCGCGCGCCATCACCACGGCGCCTTCGTGCTGCGCGTCGAAGACACCGACCGCGAGCGCTCGACGCCCGAGTCGACCGACGCGATCTTCGAGAGTCTGCGCTGGCTCGGCCTCGAGTGGGACGAGGGTCCGTTTCTGCAGAGTGAGCGGACGGCGCTGTACCGCGAGCACGCGCAGCGGTTGCTCGCGACCGGTCACGCATACCGCTGCGTGTGTACCGCCGAGCAGCTCGAGGAGCAGCGTCAGGCCGCACAACGCAGCGGCGCCAAGTCGGCATACGATCGGCGTTGCCGCACGCGCGACCTCGGCCCGGACGCCGGCCCATTCACCATCCGCTTCAAGACGCCGCTCAGCGGCGACACCGTGGTCGACGACATCGTCCGCGGTCCGGTGGTCTTTCAGAATGCCGAGATGGACGACCTCATCATCGTGCGCAGCGACGGCTCACCGACCTACAACTTCTGCGTCGTGGTCGATGACGCGCTGATGCAGATCAGCCACAACATTCGCGGCGACGATCATCTCGCCAACACGCCCAAGCAGGTGTTGATCTACCAGGCGCTCGGCCACCCGACGCCGCGCTTCGCGCACGTGCCGCTGATTCTCGGGCTCGATCGCGCGCGCCTCAGCAAACGCCACGGCGCGACGTCCGTGCTGTCGTATCGCGACGACGGCTTCTTGCCCGACGCGTTGAACAACTACCTGGCGCGTCTCGGCTGGTCGGCGGGCGATCAGGAGATCTTCACGCGCGACGAGCTGATCGAGAAGTTCTCCCTCGACCACGTCGGCGCGTCGGCCGGCGTCTTCAATCCCGAGAAGCTGGCTTGGGTGAACGCGCAGCATCTCAAGCACCTGACGCCCGCGGCGCTCGCCGACGCGGTGAAGCCGTTCATCGCCGCGCGCGGCTGGGTGGTGCCGGGCGACGATACATGGCTCGGACGCATGGCTTCGACGCTGCAAGAACGCGCGCAGACGCTCACCGAGCTCGTCGACGCGTCTACCTATTACTTCAGTGAGACCGTGCAGATCGATCCCGCCGCCGCCGCCAAGCACCTCGCCAAGGCGAATCGCGCCGCCGTGCAGGATCTGCGCGACTCGCTGGCGGCGGCCGATGCGTGGACGCTGCCGACAATCGAGGCGGCATTCCAGGCCGTGCTGCAGCGCCACGCCCTTGCGCTCGGCAAGCTCGCCCAACCGGTGCGCGTCGCGCTAACCGGCGGCACCGTCAGCCCCGGCATTTACGAAGTAGCCGAGGTGCTCGGGCGCGCCCGCGTTCTGGCGCGCCTCGATGCGGCGCTGCCGCTGGTCGGCACCGCTGCGGCTGCGCCGGCGGACTGAGCCGGGCCGCGCCTAGCCGGCCTGGCCCTTGCGCTCGATCTTCGCCCAGGTGTCGCGCAAAGCCACCGTCCGATTGAACACCGGGGCGCCGGGGCGGCTGTCCGGATCGACACAAAAGTAGCCGTGGCGCTCGAACTGCACGCGCGCCCCGACAGCGGCCTCCACGAGTCCGGGCTCGACCCGGCAGTCGCGCAACACTTCAAGCGAATGCGGGTTGAGATGCGCGGTGAAGTCGCCGCCCTGCGGATCCACGTTCGGGTTCTCGACCGTGAACAGGCGATCATACAGCCGCACTTCCGCCGTCGCGGCGTGCGCCGCAGAGACCCAGTGCAACGTCGCCTTCACCTTGCGTCCGTCGGGAGCGTCGCCGCCGCGCGTCGTCGGATCGTACGTGCAGCGCAGCTCGACGACGTTTCCGTCCGCGTCTTTCACCGCCCGTTCGCAGCGCAGGAAGAACGCGTAGCGCAGGCGCACCTCGCGGCCCGGCGCCAAGCGAAAGAACTGCTTCGGCGGATCCTCACGGAAGTCGTCCTGCTCGATGTACAGCTCGCGTCCGAACGGCAACTCGCGCGTGCCCATCGCCGCATCCTCGGGGTTGTTCACCGCGGTGATCGGCTCGCTCTGCCCGTCCGGATAGTTCTCGATGACGACCTTGAGCGGACGCAACACCGCCATGACGCGCGGCGCGCTGCGATTGAGGTCTTCGCGCACCGCGTGCTCCAGCATCGCGACGTCGACGACGCTGTTGCGCTTGGCGACGCCGACCGCCTCGCAAAAATTGCGGATCGCCTGCGGGGTCACGCCGCGCCGCCGCATGCCCGCCAGCGTCGGCATGCGCGGGTCGTCCCATCCCGTGACATGGCCGTCGGTGACCAGGGTCAGCAGCTTGCGCTTGCTCATCACCGTATAGTTCAGGTTGAGCCGCGCGAACTCGTACTGCCGCGGGCGACTCGGCACGCGAAGATTCTCGATCGCCCAATCGTAGAGCGGCCGATGGTCCTCGAACTCCAGCGTGCAGATCGAGTGGGTGATATGCTCGATCGCGTCCGACAGCGCGTGGGCGAAGTCGTACATCGGATAGATCGCCCAGCGGTCGCCCGTGCGGTGATGCGGCGCGCGCTTGATGCGATACAGCGCCGGATCGCGCAGATTGATGTTCGGCGAGGCCATGTCGATCTTGGCGCGCAGCAGATGCGCGCCCTCGGGGAACTCGCCGGCGCGCATGCGCGCGAACAGATCGAGGTTCTCCTCGATCGAGCGCGTGCGATACGGGCTGTCGCGGCCCGGCTCGGTCAGCGTGCCGCGATAGGCGCGCACGTCCTCGGCGCTCAGACTATCGACGTACGCCTTGCCCTCGTTGATCAGGTCGACCGCATAGCCGTAGATCTGTTCGAAGTAATCCGACGCGTAGTAGAGATGCGGCCCCCAATCGAAGCCGAGCCAGCGGATGTCGGCCTGAATCGAATCGACGTACTCGACATCCTCCTTGGCCGGATTCGTGTCGTCGAAACGCATGTGGCAGACGCCGCCGTTCTCCTGCGCGATGCCGAAGTTCAAGCAGATCGATTTGGCGTGCCCGATGTGGAGATAGCCGTTGGGCTCGGGCGGGAAGCGCGTCGCGACGCGACCGCCATGCGTGTTGTTGGCCAGATCCTGCGCGACGATGTCGCGGATGAAATCCGATGGGGTCGAGCGCTCCATGAGCGGCGGAGGGTACACAGCACCGCCGGCCGTCGCAACGCGGTCGTCGGCTAGCTCAGATGGCGCGCCGTGATGGCGAACATCACCGCACCGAACGCCGCTAGGGCAATGCTCCCCCAGCGGACCCAGATACCGCGGCCGGTCAGCGCGTGGTCGGCGATCGCCGAGCACCAAATCCACAGGAAGATGCCGCCGATGGTCACCAGCATGTATTCGAACGGGTCGAAGCCGATACGAGCGGCGAGTTGTTCGAGCAGCAGCTCCATACGCACGGCGCCCGCGGGCGCGCGAATGCCCTATGGTGACGCAAGACGGCCGGCTCGGCTAGTGGATTTCGAGCCTGCCCGAGGATAGTCCCAGTCGACGCGGCGGCCGCCGCCGCGATGCGCCGCCAGCTCGACTCACCGCCCGCGCTGCGGCAAGAAGGGCCGATGCGCGGCGCAGCCTGCCAAATCGACCTGGATCATCCTGCGTAATTGGGAGGCGGCATGCGCATCGCGACGTGGAACGTCAACTCACTCAAGGCGCGCTTGGACAAAGTGCGCTGGTGGCTCGAGCGCGCACGTCCGGACGTGCTGCTCTTGCAGGAGACCAAACTGGCTGACGCCGACGCGCCGGTGTCGGAGTTGCGCGATGCCGGCTATGGGCTCGCGCATCACGGCGAAGGGCGTTGGAACGGGGTTGCCATTGCCAGCCGCTGCGGTCTGGACGACGTGGTCGCAAACTTCGGCCAGCCGTTGGCGACAGGCCGCACCGCCGAGGCCGGCGACGACGAGCCGTTGGCGGAGGCACGCATGCTCACCGCCACCTGCGGCGGTGTGCGGGTCGTCTGCGTCTATGCGCCGAACGGCCGCAGCGTCGGCTCGCCGTTCTACGCCGCCAAGTTGGTGTGGTTCGATCGGCTGGCGCGTTGGCTGGAGCAGCAGGCCTCGCCGCACATACCTCTGGTACTGGGCGGCGACCTCAACGTCGCCCCGCAGGATCGCGACGTCTGGGATCCGCAGGCCTGTCACGGCGGCACGCATGTCTCGCCGCCGGAGCGTGAAGCCGTCGCACGACTCTGTCGCTGGGGCTTGCACGATGCGTATCGCCAGCTGCATCCCGAAGCGGGCCGCTACACCTGGTGGGACTACCGCGCGGGCAACTTCCACAAGAATTTCGGCATGCGCATCGACCACCTCCTGGTAACGCACAGCGTGCTGGCGCGCGTCGTGTGGAGCGAGATCGATCGCGAAGCGCGCAAGGGCAAACCGATTCCGTCCGACCACACCCCGCTGGTCATCGACCTCGACGAGCCCGGTCGCCCCTTCGACGCCGGCTGGAAAGATGCCGCCGCCCGCATCGCGGCTCGACGCGGCGGGACGACCTGATGGCGTAGCGCGCGCGATCGCGGCCTGAGCGACAGCGGGAGCGCAACCCCGCAAGTGGGTTGCGGCTCCCGCCGAAGGACTTACCGCCGCATGCCGGCAGCCGGAGGCGCGCCGCGGCGGACTCGCTTGCGCAGGCTCGTCACCCGCCCACCGTCGCAATGTGCCCGCGCCGCGAATCGGCACTCATGGTCCCCGTCGCGGTGAGCTTGCCGAACAACCCATTGACCTCGTCGTTCGGGCCAGCGGTGAAGTAGAGAGCATCGCTGCTGCCGGCGCCTGCATCGTTGCCGAAGGCGAGGCCCCACAGGCCAGGAATCGCGACCGCGCCGCCGCCGGGCCGATTCAGCTGACCGAGGAACGCACCGCTCGTCGCGTCAAAGGCATTGATGTGGCCGTCGCCGAAGTTGCCGATGAGGATGGCGCCGCCGAATTTGCCGAACGACTCGGGCGCCTGGACGATACCCCACGGCGAGTTGAGCTGGCCTTTCGACGCGAAGCGGCGCACGAACGTGCCGTTGGGCTGGAAGATGTCGACGTACCCGTTGCCGGCTCCCGGGACGTCGTCTTCCTTGTCATCATCCTGCTTCGCGTAGGTGACGTAGATTTGGCCGTTCACATTCTGCACGCCGAACGGCGCAAAGCCTGCCGGAATACCCGGATCGATGAACGCCGTGCTCGACTCGATCTCCACGAACGAACCGTCGTAGGCATCGACGCTGCCGCCGTGGAAGTCCGTGGTATACAGGCGGTTGCTGCCGGCGTCGCTGCCGAGGGCGAGCCCCTTGTAGATCGCCCCTTCGTCGGAATCGTCGACCACCAGCACCGCTTCGCCGACATTGACCGTTTGATTCCATCCCGAGATGGTTCCGTCCTCGGTCGCAAAGATGAACAAGGCTGGTCCCGAGGCGGCACCTTGCGTGACGACGAAATCCGTCGTGGTGTTGACGACGAGCCCGGTGGGCGACGACTGCGCGCCCGGCGGACTCGCCGCCGGCGGCGGTACCGTCACCACCAACGGTGATCCCACCGGAAACGGCGTGCCGTTTCCGTCATAGATCGTGCTGACCCCCGAGTGATTGTCCGCTACCCACCAGGGGCCCGCGCCGGTGCGCGCCAAGCCCCAGGCGTTGGTGAGGTTGGCGTCGGTCACCGGCGCTTTGCCGGTCTGATTCGACACCAAGTCGGTCTGCGTGAACCCTTGTCCATTGCCTCCGCCACTGCTGCCGCAACCGACTGCGGCCGCGAGCAACAGGGCCGAGCCGATGTGAGCCAGCTCTCGCTGCATTCTCCCGGTGTACTGCATGTGCCCTCCTCTCTTGCCACCGCCGGACACAGGTCGCCGGTGGCCCTGTAGAACGAACATCGCGGCGCGGTTCCCTATGAATCGGCGCCGCGGACTACCCGTTGAACGGAGCGTGTCGCCACTCGTCTGTCGCCAGCCAGCGCACATAGGCGATGAGCGCTTCCACATCCGCTGCTGGCAGGCGTTGCTCGTATGTCGGCATGCGGATGCGCTGCCGTTCGATGAAGTAGGTGGCGAGGGGATTGTCGTTGAGACGCGCAATGCCGCCGCGCGTGATCCAGCTGCGCAGCTCGTCGTCGTCGCGCACCAGCTCGTCGAAGTCGGCGCCGCCGAAGCCAGGGATGTAGCCCTTCAGCGAGCCCGGGTTGGGCACGCCTCCCATCCCCATGGTGCCGTGACAGTTGAAGCAGCCCTGCGCGACGGCGACGTCGGCGCCGTGCATCGCCGGCGTGCCGTCGGGCGGCACGAGCAGATCCGAGGCGCTGCGCAGATAGGCGACGAGATCGTCGGCTTGCGACTCGCTCACCACACTGCGGAATGCCGGCATGTGAATCGCCGGCGCGTCGTGGCTCGCGCGCGTTCGCGCCAGCCGCGCTGCTGGGCCGCCATCGAGGACATAGGCGCGCAAGTCGTCGTCGCCATGCGCGTACATCATGATGGTGCCTTCGCGGAACGACGGCACCTGCCCGGTGTCACTCCCAGGATTGGGCATGCCGCCGCGCCCGCCCGGGCCGTGACAGCTGAAGCAGCCGAGCTCCGCGGCCAATCGCTGCCCACGCTGCGCCGGATTGTCGCGCATCGGCAGTATCAGCCCGCGCACGGCCGGATAGGCGAGCCAGGCCGCCTGCGCCGCCACGGCCGCAACCAGGAATACGAGCACCCGGCGTTGCGCGCTCGGGGCGTCGACCGTCAGCCGCCAGCGCTTTCGGCTGTGCGCGACCTGCGTCGCGCTCATGGGCAGCCGTCCAGCGCATTGGCGACCGCTGCGATCACTTCATTGATGCTGACGTGGCCATCGCCATTGCTGTCGTCGGCGCGGCACGCATCGATCGACTGAGTCCCGAGCGCGATACCGACTCCCGCCACCAGCTCATTGACCGCCACGCTCCGACTGTCGTCGCAGTCGCCGACACACCTGGCTGCTCCGCCGGTCGGTGAGGGCCCTGCCGAGCCCGGTGCGGTCTGCGTCGACGCGGGCGTTGGCGTCGTCGTGAGAGTCGGCGTCGCAGGCAAAGCGGTCGCTGTCGGCGTCGCTGTCGCCTCGACTACCGCGACCACCAGCGTCGTCACACTGGCGCGATCGCCGGTGTCTTGCCCGTTGCGATTGACGCTGTTGCCGGCGCCGAACAGGGTCACCGCGCCCGGCGCCAGCGGCGCAGTCCAACGGAACTCCCACGCCGCGATCATATCGCTGTTGATCTTCGGCATGGTGTGCGTGAGCTCGTCGAGGATCAGCTGCTCATCCTCATCCGAGGCGACATCGAGGCTGCCGTCGCTGACCGCCACATTGAACCCGGCGGCGCGCTGCGCGCCGCGCATCGATTGGACCTCAAAGCGGTACGTGACGATGTCGCCGGCGGTCACCGACTGCGGACCGCTGAAGCGCACATCCGGTGCCGTGCCACCGCTGTGGCACTCGTTACACGTGCTGCGCTGTTTGCCGGAATGACCCGTCTCGCCAGTCGAATGCGCGGCCGCCGCCGTCGCGCACAGCAGCACGGCGGCCGCCGCCGCCGCCTCTCTGATGACTGTCGCCATGCGCTCGCGCCACCGATTCATGATCCGGACGCTCCGTGTTCGAGAAAGGGACGTTTTCCCTTCTCGCATTTCATAGTCCCGGGGCTGGCCGGCGCGCAATCACGCCAGAGGGATTTTCTCCCTTTTTATTG
>Ga0265339_10000277_pt1 | contig 41496 bp, 40 predicted proteins | sample 4CB219metaG_FD_202085 | JGI IMG/M metagenome (GOLD analysis project Ga0265339, IMG submission 202085) | Rhizosphere microbial communities from Carex aquatilis grown in University of Washington, Seatle, WA, United States - 4-CB2-19 metaG | ecosystem: Host-associated > Plants > Roots >... | reverse complement strand
AGCGCGGTGTCGAACATGCTGAGCCGGTTCTGCACCGTGGTGATCGAACTCGAATAGCCGCTGAGGCGCGACATGCTGGCGCGAAGCGACAGGTCGAAATAGCGGTCGCTCCCCAGACCCGACAGGTTGCTCGACTTGAGCCCGGTGGCGAGCTGAGTCTGCAACGTGCCGAACTGCGTCTGCATCTTGCTGATAAGGTTCATCGACGTCTGCACGGGATACATCGTGCGATTGACCACGGTCATGGCGCCCCTCAGCTCTGCAGCAGCTTGTTCATGAGATCCTGCACCACCGAGATGATGCGCGAATTTGCGGCGTAGGCGTTCTGGAGCTGGATCAGTTGCGCCATCTCCTGGTCGACGTTGACGCCGTAGCTGCTGTCCATGCGCTGGTTGACCGAGTCCATCGCGGTCTGCTGCGTCTGGTCGGCACTCTCGGCGTCCGCCGCGATGCTGCCGGTGTAGTCCATGGTCTGCGAGATGAGGTCGCTGACCGTGCCCGAGAGACGGAACGAGCTCATGTCCGGCGTCGACGTACCTGGCGCGGCGAACGTCATCGACTGCAGCTGATTGAGCATGTAGTTGGCGCGGGTCGGATCGCCGAGCGCGACGCCCGTCTGATATTGCGACAGCAGCGTGTTGTCGCTCAGCACGGCGGGGTTGACCGTGATGCGGCTCGCAAATCCGCGCAGCTGACCGTCGCCGGTCAGGCTGCCCGTGTAGTCGGATCCGTCGCTGTCGGTGAAGAGACTGAGGGCTGCCTGCCCGGTCTGCGTGCCGGTGACGGTTGCGTGACTCACCAGCGAATTGATGTCGGTGGTCCCTGCGGCGCCGTCGTCGAGCACGGTGAGCGTCGTGCCGCTGCCGCTGATGGTGAGACCCGGGCCCAGCGCATTGCGCAACTGCGACGCGATATTGGCGGCCCCGGCCGAAAAGTTCGCGCCGATGACGCGCGTGCCGCTCGCATCTGTATAGTCGAGCGGCAGCTTGCTCGGGTCGGTGACGCTGACGACCTTGACTGTCTTGTCCTGTCCGCCCTGGGTGTAGTCTAGCGTGAAGTCGTTGCCGTCGCGGATGGTGCTGAGGTCGAGGCTGTAGCCGGCCTGCGCGCCCGACGTCGCCGCCGTTCCCTGCGTCGTCACGGTCGAGCTCGATTCCGCGAGCCCGGCCGCGATCTGGTCGAGCTGGTTCTGCGCGGTGACCAGCGTCTTGTCGCGCAGGTTCACCAGCGCGGCGAGCTTGCCCGATTGTAGAACGTTGGTTGCGACGAGGTCGATCTTGAGGCCCGCGGGCGTCGACAGCGTCAACTGGCCGACATTGTCCTGGCCGCCGTCGCCCTGCTGCTTGTTGGCGGTGATCGTGCCGGCCGGCTGGAAGTCGAAGGTCGAGGCCTGACCGTCGAGGATGCCGACGCCGTTCTTGGTCATCAGCGCGACAGTGCCGTCCGGCCGGTAGTCGGCGCGCACGTCGATCTGCTCGGCGATCTGGCTGACCAGCCGATCGCGCTGATCCTCGAGCGCGGCACGCGTCGTTGGATCGGCGCTCTGGTCGGACAATTGCTGGTTGACGCTCTGCAACGACGACACCGCGTCGTTGAGCGCGCCGACACTGGCCGAGATCTGCGTCTCGGCGTTCTGGCGCAGGCCCTGGATGTTCGATGACAGGGTGTTGAGCGTGCTGGCCAGCGCCTGCGCCTGCGAGAGCACGCTCTGCCGGGCGGAGTAATTGTCCGGGCTGGTGCTCAGCGACTGCAGCGCGTTCTGATAGTTGCCGAACATGGTGTCGAGCGAGCCGGCACCTCCCGGCGTGCCCATGAAGGTCTGCAGCTGGTCGAGCGCATCGGTGCGAGCCGCGGTGTAGGCGCTGGTCGAGACCGTGGTGTTGTAGGTCGCCTGCAGGCTCGCATCGAAGGCGCGCTGCACCGCGCCGGTTCGGGCGAAGATCGAATTGGCGCCCTGCGTGTCGATGACGTTCAGCGACTGGACGTGATAGCCCGGCGTGCCCGAATTGGACACGTTGCGGGAGAGCACCTCCAGGCTTGCCTGGCTGGTGCTCATGCCCGAGAGCGCATTGCTGAGCGCGACGCCCAGGCCCATCCGTTCTTACCCCGTCGTGCCTGCGCCTCAGCGCAGCATGTTGAGCGCCTGTTGCAGCATGTCGTCGGCGGTGGTCACGATCTTGGTGCCCGCGGCGTAGGCCTGCTGGGTGACGATCAGCTTGGTGAACTCTTCCGAGATGTCGGTGTTCGAGCTCTCGAGCGACGAGCCGATCACGGTACCGGCGGTATTGAGGATCGGATCGCCGGAATCCGCGGTGGCCGCGAAGATGCCGCCGTCCATACGCTTGAGCTCGTTCGGCGCGTTGAAGTTCGCGGTCACCACCTGCGCGGTCTCGACCGTCTGGCCATTGTCGTAGGACACTACGACTCGGCCCGCGTCGTTGATTGCGACGGAGGAATACTTGCCCGCGGCGTAGCCATTCTGGCTGAGCGCTGTGACACCGGCTGTGCCGTTTGGATCACTGAACTGAGTGATGCCGCCGGCGCCGAAGTTGAGCTTGACGTTGCCCACCGACACGCCGTCGATCGACACGCCGCTGAGATCGGTTTCGCTGACCGGCGGATTGAGCGCGCCGTCCGAACCGAAGGTGTAGTCGGTGCCCACATTGGTCCACATCGGCGCGGTGCCGGTGGCGTTGCTGTTGGACATGTAGAACAACTGCCAGCGGTCCGTGCCGCCAACCTCGGTCGAGCCGATCTTGGCCCAGCGCAGCTGCACGTTCGCCGGCGCGCCGTTGCTCGCATAGACGGTGATGGCGCCGCCCGAGATCGACTGGTTGATGAAGGCGGCGGAATCATTGGCCGAGACGGTGCTGACGCGCGCGGCGAGCTGCGTGGTCTGAGCGATCGAGGGGTCGCTCGTTCCGTCGGTGAAGCCCATGCCCGAGGTCGAGTCAGTCACGGTGAGGTTGTTGGTCGTGTCGCCCGTCGCGGTGATCTTGCCGCCCGACAGCGCGAAGGTCACGCCGGGGTTGGCGGTGTTGAGCGCGGTCAGCACCTGGTCGATCGTCGTGCTCGCCGTGAGATCGATGTTGTTGCCGGAGGTGCCGCCCGAATTGGTGAAGTGCACGGTGACCGGCGAGCCGGAACCGAGCTGCACGGTCAGGCTGTCGCCGGCCGTGGCGAAGTTGGTGGACGGATCGCCGGTCGTCGCCGACGCGCCGGTCGCGGTCGACGGCACGTCGTTGGCGATGGTCTCGAAATCCTGCGGCAGCATCAGCTCGCTGCCGGTCGTGCCGGAGGTCGAGTAGGAGCCGTCCTTGGGCAGTTGCGGCAGGTTGAGCTGGTAATTGACCTCGGTGGTGGGCTTGGCCGGAAGGAAGGAGTTCGACACCTGGATGACCTGCGGCAGCGAGCTCGAGATGTTGCCCGTCGTCGAGTCGATGGGGAGGCCCTCGAGATAATAGCCGGAGCCGTTGACGAGATAGCCGTTCTTGTTGAGGTCGAAGTCGCCGCGACGAGTGTAGTAGCTCGTGCCGCCGAAGACCGCCGAGCCGTCGGACTGGCCGATGGCGGGCTGAACCACGAAGAAGCCGGAGCCGTTCACCGCCATGTTGGTGGGGTCGCTCACCGACTTGACGTCGCCCTGCTGGGTATTGGTCGATTGCGACTGCGCGATCACCGAGCCCGATGTCTGCACCTGCTGCGGCTCGTCCGGGATCAGATCGAGGAAGTTGGTGTCGACGCGCTTGAAGCCGGTGGTCTGCGAGTTGGCGATGTTGCCCGAGATGTTCTCGAGGGCGAAGGATTGAGCCCGGAGGCCGGTCACCGCAGTCGAAAGTGCTCCATAGATACCCATAGCGTCCTCATATGGCCGGATCGCCCACGCGCACCGGTCCCTACCCATCGCGTAGCAAGCGCGATGCCAGACACTAGAGCATTGAGCGCGCTTGGTTTTCCGCAGACGCGGGGTGCCTGATCGGCAAGTCCCGCCGGTCTGCCCGGCAGATTCTGCCGCTCCTTGTGCCCGTTCGGCGCATCCTCTAAACGGCAATTCCGATCAGGGATCGCCGAGAAATGCTGTTCAAGTCGCCGGACGAATTCGTCAAATCCCCGCGCCGCGCGGTGACGGTGTTCGGCATGGCCGGCGTCGGCAAGACCCGGCTCGCGAGCCTGCTCCGCAAGAGCCAGTGGTTCCACTACTCGGTCGACTACCGCATCGGCACGCGCCACATGGGCGAGTTCATCACCGACAATTTCAAGGTCGAGGCGATGAAGGTGCCGTTCCTGCGCGACCTGCTGCGCTCGGATTCGATCAAGATCGGCTCGAACATCACCTTCGCCAATCTCGACCCGCTGTCGAGCTATCTCGGCCGGCCCGGCGACAGCGCCAAGGGCGGGCTGCCGATCGAGGAATATCGCCGCCGGCAGGAGCAGCACCGCGCCGCCGAAATCGCTGCGCTGATGGAGGTGCCCCGCTTCATCGCGCGCGCCCACGACCTTTACGGCTACGACAGGTTCATCGCCGACACCGGCGGCTCGCTGATCGAGGTGGTGGACGTCGACAACGCCAAGGACCCGGTGATCGAGACGCTGACGCGCTCGACGGCGCTGATCTACATCCGCGGCACGGAGCGCGACGCCGACGAGCTGGTGCGACGCTTCAAGGTCTCGCCCAAGCCGATGTACTACCCGCCGGCGTTCCTCACGAAGAAATGGGCCGAGTTCAAGAAGCTCAACAAGGTCGGCGATGACGGCAAGGTCGATCCCGACGCGTTCGGCGCGTGGGGGTTCGATGCGCTGCTGCACGACCGGTTGCCGCGCTACCAGAAGCTCGCCGACCGCTACGGCTATTCGATCGACGCCACCGACCTCGCGACCGTGCGCGACGGCGACGAGTTCGTCGACCTCGTCGCGGCGGCGATCAAGGGGCGAATGCGTGGGCACTGACTGAGCCCGCCCTTCACCTCAATCGACGAGACCCGCCATGCCCATCCGCATTCCCGACAACCTCCCCGCCCGCAAGACCCTCGAAGCCGAGGGCGTCGCGGTCATGGATTCAACCCGCGCCGCGCGGCAGGACATAAGGCCGCTGCAGATTGGCCTCTTGAACCTGATGCCGAACAAGGAACGCACCGAGACGCAGTTCTCGCGGCTGATCGGCGCGACGCCGCTACAGGTCGATCTAACCCTCGTACGCATCACCGACCATGTGTCGAAGAACACGTCCGAGGATTACCTCAAGACCTTCTACTCGACCTGGGAAGAGGTGCGCCGCCGCAAGTTCGACGGGTTCATCGTCACCGGCGCGCCGATCGCCCACATCCCGTTCGAGGAGGTGCGCTACTGGCAGGAGATGATCGACATCCTCGAGTGGACGCAGACCAACGTCCACCACACGATGTTCATCTGCTGGGGGGCGCAGGCTGCGCTGCACTACTTCCATAAGGCCAAGCGCTATCGGATGAAGCAGAAGGCGTTCGGCGTGTTCCGGCACCGGATCGTCAACCCGCGCTCGGTCTGGCTGCGCGGCGTTTCCGACAACCCGATGATCCCGGTGTCCCGCTATAACGACATCGAGCGAACAAGCCTCGGCCCGGACCTCGAGATCCTGATCGACAATGACGAGATCGGCGTCTGCTTCCTGGACGACCCAAAGCATCGGGCCGTGCACATGCTGAACCATCTCGAATACGACAATCGTTCGCTCGCGGACGAGTACGACCGCGACCGCAAAGGCGGCCTCGATACGCCCCAGCCGGTCAATCTCTTCCCCGGCGGCGATCCTTCAAAGACGCCCGAGAACCGCTGGCGCAGCCACGCGCACCTGCTGTTCCAGAACTGGATCAACCAGATTTACCAGACGACGCCATTCGATCTTGGCGAGGTGGGCGGCTGAACGAAAGTCCGTGGCGCGGAGGGTTAGCCCTCCGCCGCCTTCTTGAGCCCGTCCAGCATCATCGACCAGTTCTTCTTGAACTCGGCCCCGGTCTTGTCGTCAAACGACTGGTGCTTGCCGCGCTGGAACTGCGCCAGCGTGACCTTGCTGCCGGTGCCGTCGGCCGCGATCCGGTAGCGCACGGCGTTGTAGCTTTCGGGCGGCTCAGGCGTTTTCGACCAGTGGGTGAAGCTCAGCTCCTTGCCCGGCACGGCCGTTTCGATCCTGCCGTAGTCGGTGAACGGGCGCCCCTGCCATTCGCCGTGCAGCGTATAGGGCGAGCCCGGCTGGAAATCGGTGTCCATCGTTGCGCCCATGAACATGGGCGACTGCTTCGCGGTCATCGCGGCCCAGACCTTCTCGGGCATGGCGGCGATGCGGGTTTCGACTTCTACGACCGGTTCGTCCATCTGGCTGCTCCTCTTTGCCGCCTGAACGCGCCCCGCTGGCCGCGGTTGCTTGCAATCGGCGGCCCGGACCCTATGTCTCTGCCGTCCCTCGGGGAAGTCATGCCGCGGCCGCCGACCACCATCGCCGACGAAATCGGCATCGCGCTCCTCAATCTCGCCGATGCCGCAACCCAGGGCGTCACCCCGACGCTTCGGCTCGGGGTCACCGGGCTGAGCCGCGCCGGCAAGACCATCTTCATCACCGCCCTCATCCACAACCTGCTGACCGGCGCGCGCCTGCCGAGCTTCTCGCCGCTCGCGGAAGGCCGGCTGATCGGAGCGCGGCTCGAGGAGTCGCCCGACGCGGCGGTTCCCCGCTTTGCCTATGAGCAGCATCTCGCGGCGTTGACCGGCGCAAGCCCGCACTGGCCCGAGAGCACGCGCCGGGTCAGCGAGCTTCGGTTGACGCTCAAGTTCCAGTCGCAGCGCTGGTGGGCCGGCTGGGCCGGCCCCTCGACCCTCAATCTCGACATCGTCGACTATCCCGGCGAGTGGCTGCTCGACCTGCCGCTGCTGTCGCTGAGCTTTGCGGAATGGTCGGCCCAGGCGCTCGAGCGCGCGGGTCGTGCGGGCGCCCCACAAGAGGCGCGCGCTTTCCTCGAGGCCGTCGCCGCCACCGATGCGTCGGCTGCGGGCAGCGACACCGCGGCGGACTCCCTCGCCCGCCTCTTCACCGACTACCTCCGCGCCGCCCGCTCCGACGAGCACGCACTCTCGGCGCTGCCGCCCGGCCGCTTTCTGATGCCCGGCGATCTCGAGGGCTCGCCGGCGCTGACCTTCGCGCCGCTTCCCGCGCCATCTGGCACGCCACGCTCCGGTAGCCTCTATGCCATGCTGGAACGGCGTTATGAGGCCTACAAGGATGTCGTCGTTCGTCCGTTCTTTCGCGATCACTTCGCGCGCCTCGACCGGCAGATCGTGCTGGTCGATGCGCTCCGCGCCATCAACGCTGGTCCGGCGGCCTTGGGCGATCTCGAGACAGCACTCACCGAAATCCTCGCTTGCTTCCGGCAGGGCGAAACGAACCCGCTGCTTCGCCCCATTTCGCGCCGCGTCGACCGCATCCTGTTTGCCGCGACAAAGGCCGACTACCTCCACCACGAGAGTCACGATCGGCTCGAGGCGATCCTCAACCGGCTGGTCAGCCGGGCGGCGCGCCGGGCCAAGTATTCCGGCGCAGCGACGGCCTCCGTGGCGCTCGCCGCCGTTCGTGCTACCCGCGAGGGCCAGGCGCAGGGCCTCGATGTGATCATCGGCACGCCTGAGGCCGGCGAGCGGCTCGATGGTGCGGTCTATGACGGCTCGACGCAGATCGCTCTGTTTCCGGGCGACCTGCCCGATGATCCCGAACGCCTCTTTTCCGGCGACACGCGCGCCGCACTCAACTTCCTTCGCTTCCAGCCGCCCCATCCGTTGACGCATACCGCGTCCGGCGATGCGGTCCTGCCGCAAATCCGGCTCGATCGGGCGCTCGACTTCCTGCTCTCGGACAAGCTCAGATGAAGCCCCCCATGGCGATCCCCGTCGAACCACGCCCGATATCGGACGCCGAGCCGCGGCCACCGCGCGCCTTCATCGCGGCGGAGGCCCTTGCCGCGAGCGAAGCGGTGGAATCGCATTCCGATTTCAGCGAGGACGAGACCGCTCCGATCCCCCTCCGCCGGATGCGCTTTCTGCCGCGGCTCCTCTGGAGCACCGCCGGCCTGCTGGTCTCGCTGGCGCTTGGCCTCGCGCTCGATGCGCTGATCGGCAATCTCTTCGCCGCGGCACCCTGGCTCGGCTGGATCGGGCTGACGATCGCGGGGCTATTTGTCATCGCGCTGGTCGGCCTGCTGGTCCGTGAGATCGCTTCGCTGCGCCGCCTGCGTGAACTCGGCAAGCTCAACGCCCGCGCGCTGTCCGCCCTCGCCTCCGATCGCCTGGGCGAAGCAAGGCCCGTCATCGCGGAGCTGCGCACGATCTACGCCGCCCGCGCCGATCTCGCCCGCGCGCTGGCGACAGTCGCGGCCGATGCACCGCAAATCCTCGACGGATCGGAACTGATCAAGTTCGCGGAGCGCATCCTGGTCGCGCCGCTCGATGCCCGTGCCCGCGCGCTGACCGCGGCGTCGGCGCGACGCGTCGCGCTGGTCACCACCATCTCTCCGCGGGCGCTGGTCGATATCGCCTATGTCGTGTGGGAAAGCGTGCGGCTCGGCGGCGCGATCGCCCGCCTTTATGGCGCGCGTCCCGGTCTCTGGGGCAGCTGGCGGCTGATCGGCGCGATCCTCAGCCATCTCGCGGTGACCGGCGGGCTCGTGCTCACCGATGGCGTGGTCGAGCAGCTCGTCGGCCAGGGGCTGGCGGCGCGTCTCAGCCAGCGGCTCGGCGAAGGCGTCGTCAACGGCCTGATGACTGTGCGCGTCGGGATCGCCGCCGTACGCGTGGTACGGCCGCTACCCTTCACGATCCAGCCGAGCCCCGCGGTGCGGGACTACCTGCCGGAGCTGCTCGCCGTCCTCAAGAAGAACGGCGACTGATCACGCCATCGCCGGCTTTCGGAACACCGGCGTCAACCAGACCGCTGCCGCTGCGATGAGCACGATGGCCATCACGGCGAGGATGATCCAGTCGCCCCCGCCCGGCTTCAGCACCATGTCGGCGACGACCGTGAACAACAGCACGGCGTCGAACTTGGCGATTGTCAGCATCTCGCGGCAGATTGCGACCACCTGCGCCGTTGCGCCGCCCGCCTTGAAGGCGGCGTCCACCTTCTTCGCACGCGGCGTCAGCACAAGGATGCCAAGGGCGATCGTCGACGCCACACCGATGAGCCCCAGGATCACCCAGAGGTTGCCGAAGAGACTGCCGATCCACGCGGTGATGACGCCGAACACCAGCGTCGTGATGCTCGCCGGCACGTAGATACGCTCGGCGGCCCAGGCCACCTGCCGCACCACGCCGACCATCTCGACGTCGTTCTTGGCGCGCTCGGCTGCGGCGCCGAGCATGATCATGACAAACGCACCGCCCACCCAGATGACGGCCGAACCCACATGCAAGAACTTCACAAGTGTATACCAGTCCATCGCCTGACCTCCCCGATCGCGAAGGCACGAGCATTGCCCCGAATCCGGCATGTTGCAATCGTTCGCGAGGGCGGGTTTTGAGTTTTGCCTGAAATACGGGGCCGAATCCACCGACAACGGGCAGGTCCCGACGCACTCCCCCGGGCTGGCTTCCGGGATCAAGAATGTGCCGTCTTGTGCCCAAGGCGACCGCCCCGCATCCTTCCGGCTCCCGCCAAGAGCCTCCCATGAGCATTCCCAAGATCGGCGTCATCCTCTCCACCACGCGCGAGGGCCGCTTCGCCGACAAGCCTGCCGCGTGGCTGATGTCCATCGCCCAGCAGCGCACCGACATGAGCTTCGAGCTCATCGACCTGCGCGACTATCCGCTGCCCATGTTCGACTGGCCGTTCTCGCCGGCGCGCAAGCCGATCGACCGACCCGACGTCATGCCGTGGCGGCAAAAGATCGGCGAGATGGACGGCTTCATTTTCATCACCGCCGAGTACAACCGTTCGATCCCCGGCGCGCTCAAGAACGCGCTCGACTACGTGTTCGCTGAGTGGGCGCGAAAGCCCGCGGCCTATCTCGGCTACGGCAATGCGGGCGGCGCGCGCGCCATCGAGCACCTGCGCACAATCTGTGTGGAGCTCCATATGGCGCCGATGCGCGTCGGCGTTCACCTCGGCCGGGAGCCGCTGCTCGCCGCCCTCAACGAGAACCGGCCGCTGAGCGATTTCGAATATCTCGCGGTGCAGGCTCGCGCCATGCTCGACGATCTGGGCTGGTGGGCGACCACGCTCAAGGCCGGCCGCGACCTCCTGGTGAAGCCGGCCTAGGCCTTGGCCGCGCTCGGCGCGAGCGTCAGTTTCAGCCCGTCGAGATCGTCATTGAGGATGATCTGGCAACTCAGCCGGCTCGTCGGCTTCTGGTCGAGCGTCGAGTAGATCAGGTCTTCCTCGTCGTCGCCGCGGCCGGGCAGCTTGCCGAACCATTCGGGGTCGACCCACACGTGACAGGTCGCGCATGTGCAGCTGCCGCCGCACTCCGCCTTGATGTTGAGGCCCCAGTCGCGGATGACCTCCATCGCGCGCCAGCCCTCGAGGCCTTCGAGCTCGTGCGTTTCACCCGCCTGATCGGTGACGAGGATTTTCAACTACGCGACGCCCAGCTTCTTCTGCAGCTTCGTGCTCGACGTCGTGTACTGGAACACGATGCGCTCGCCGGGCGCGACGTGGTGCTTGGCAGCCTGCGCCATCAGCGCCGCTTCGTGGAAGCCCGAGAGGATCAGCTTCAGCTTGCCTGCGTACGAATTGATGTCGCCGACAGCGAAGATGCCCGGCTCTGATGTCTCGAACTTCGCGGTATCGACTTTCACCACGTTCTCTTCGAGCTGCAGGCCCCATTCACCAACTGGGCCAAGCTTGATGGTCAGCCCGAAGAACGGCAGCAGCCGCGTCGCCGGGATGCTGAGATCGCCGGCTTCGGTCGAGATGTGGATGTGGTTGAGCCAGCCGTCGCTGCCCTCGACCCGCGCGATCTGGCCGAGCTGGAAGTTGACCTTGCCCGCGACCACCAGCTCGCGCATGGCGTTGACCGAGGCCGGCGCGGCCTTGAACTCGGCGCGCCGGTGCACGAGCGTCAGCGAGCGCGCGATCGGCGCGAGGTTCAGCGTCCAGTCGAGCGCACTGTCGCCGCCGCCGACGATCACCACATCCTGGCCACGGAAATCGTCCATCTTGCGCACGGCGTAGAACACCGATTTACCCTCGAACGGCTCGATGCCGTCGACCGGCGGGCGCTTGGCCTGGAACGAGCCACCGCCGGCGGCGACCACCACCACCTTGGCGAGGAACGCCTCGTCGGCGTCGGTGGTCATCAGGAAGCGGCCATCGGCCTGCTTCTGCAAGGTCGTCACGATCTGGCCAAAATGGAATTGCGGCCCGAACGGCGCAATCTGCTTCATCAGGTTGTCGACCAGCTCCTGCCCGGTGATCACTGGGAAGCCGGGAATGTCGTAGATCGGCTTTTCCGGATAGAGCTCGGTGCACTGCCCGCCGGGTCGATCGAGAATGTCGATCAGGTGGCATTTGAGATCGAGCAGGCCGAGCTCGAACACGGCGAACAGGCCCACCGGCCCTGCGCCCACAATCACCACGTCTGTTTCAATCGGGTCAGTCATTCTTCTCTTTGTCGCGGGGCATGTGCCCGCCCTTATCTCCAAGTCATTCCCGCGAAAGCGGGAACCTCTGTTTCACTTTGCGCGGCTGCTACCCGCGAACGGAGATTCCCGCTTTCGCGGGAATGACTCCGAGGTCCTTGCGGCTACACCGTCTCGACTTCGGCGGCGCGCCGGAGGAACGGCCGCGTGCCGGCCGGCACCTCGGTGGTGCCAACCGGCTGATAGAAGAGGTTCACGGTCTTGAACGCGCCGGTTTCGATCGCCTTGCGCGCCGCAGGGTTGGTAATGACGAAGGCGTTGATGCCGCACCGGTGCATGAGCGTGAACTGGTCGGCGAGCACATCGCCCACCGCGCGCACCTCGCCAGAGTACTTGTAGCGCTCGACCAGCAGGCGTGCGCTCGAATACCCGCGGCCATCGTTGAAGCCGGGAAACGCGATCGCGATGGACGGGAAACGGCCGAGATCGTGCGCGATGTCCTCCACCCTGTCGCCGGGCGAGACCAGCAGCCCATTGGGGTGCGGGTTGTTGAGCACGGCGTCGCGGTTCTCGAGGAACACCTTCACCGGGATGTGCGTGTAGCGCACGCTGGCGGCGTCATCGCCTTCGGCCCACGCCCGGAAGGGATCGGCGACGAAGGCACCGTCCTTGTAGAGGCTCTTTTCTTTCTCCATCGCTGCCACCGGCTTTGCGATCGCTCCGTTGAAATCGAAGTGGATGCCGCACTCTTTCTTGTTGAGCCCGCGCCAGCGGCCGGCGCGCGGATCTTCGCCCTCGGCGACGATGGTCGTGCACGGCGCGCAGCCGATCGACTTGTAGCCCTTGGTGAACAGCGGATGCTCGGGCAGCCCATGCGCCTGCTTGTAGGCGGCGACATCGGCGTCCGAGAAATAGGCGAGCGGGTTGACCTTGATGCGGTCGTCGGACGTCAGCTCGAAATGCGGCAGCACGCCGCGCTCGGCGGTCTGGTAGCGCTTGCGCCCGGTGATCCACCCGCCAAAGCCGGCGATGGCACCCTCGAGCGGCTCGGTCTTCCTGATATGGCAGCAGGAGTCGGGATCGGTCTCCCACAGGTCGCCGCGCGGGTCGAAGCGCGCGAGGTCCTTGGGGTCGGGTCGCAGCCAGCGCACGTCGCTGAGGCCAAGCAGCTTCTGCAGGGTCTCGACGTAGCGCAACGTCTCGGGGAAATGCTTGCCCGTCTCAAGGAAATACACCGGCAGCGTGCGATCGACCTGCGCGACCATGTGCAGGAGCACCGCCGAGTCCGCGCCGAACGAGGACACCACCGCGACGTCGTTCTTCAGCACCTCGGTCACTGCGTGGCGAAGCACGCCGATGGCGTCCATCTCGTCGAACAGGCCGTCGAGCGCGAGGATCTGCAGCTGGCGCTGCGGATCGGGCTGGGACTGCGCAAAAGCGAGGTTACTAGACATGAGAATAACTCGATGTTTCGGCGCTATAGCCTCCCTCCCCCTTGAGGGGAGGGAACGAGGGTGGGGGTGGTGCAGTCAGCACAGCAAAAGCCGCACGACCCCCACCCCCAGCCCCTCCCCTCAAGGGGGAGGGGAGCCTGACCCGGCCCTTAAGCGGTCCCATAGAGCGCCTCCTTGAACGGCCCCTCGCCGATCCGACGATAGGCCGCGATGAACGGCTCCTCCGGGCCCTCCCGCTTGGCGATATAGAAATCGACCAGCTTCTCGATGGCGTTCGGCACGTCGTCTGCGACGAGGCCGTGGCCGAGGATGTCGCCGATGGCCGCGTTGTGCGTGCCGTCGCCGCCGACGCTGATCTGGTAGAGCTCGGTGCCTTTCTTCTCGACGCCGAGAATGCCGATGTGGCCGATGTGATGGTGACCGCAGGCGTTGATGCAGCCCGAAATCTTGATCTTGAGGTCGCCGATCTGGCGCTGCCGCTCCGGGTCCGCGAAGCGCTGCGTGATCGCCTGCGCGATCGGGATCGATCGCGCGTTGGCAAGCGAGCAGAAATCGAGCCCCGGGCAGGTGATGGTGTCGGTGATGAGACCGGCATTGCCGTCGGCGAGCTTTGCGGCGACGAGCGCGTCGTAGATCGTCCTGAGGTCGGCGATCTTTACATGCGGCAGAACGAGGTTCTGCTCGTGCGTCACGCGCAGCTCGTCGAACGAATAACGCTCCGCGAGATCCGCCACCGCATCCATTTGGTCAGCGGTGGCATCGCCCGGCGCGCCGCCGATCGGCTTCAGCGAGATGGTCACCGACACGTAGCCCGGCTGCTTGTGCGCAAACAGGTTGTGCTCGAGCCAGCGGCCATAGCCCGGATCGGCCGCCTTCTCTTTCGCCACATCGATCTGCGTGACGTTCACGCGCTCGAAATCCGGCGCCGCGAAATAGGCGGTGATGCGATCGAGCTCGGCCTGCGGCAGGGTCAGCACGCCGCCCTTGATCTCGGCGTATTCGGCCTCGACTTCGGCGCGGATCTTGTCGATCCCCTCTTCGTGCACGAGGATCTTCACGCGCGCCTTGTATTTGTTGTCGCGACGTCCGTAGCGATTGTAGACGCGCAGAATGCTCTCCAGATAGGCGAGCAGGTTCTCGTGCTCGATGAACGGCCGGATCAGCTTGGCGATCATCGGCGTGCGCCCGAGCCCGCCGCCAAGCCAGACCTCCCAGCCGATGTCGCCCGCCTCGTTCGTCGTCGCTTTGAGCCCGATATCGTGGAACTTGATCGCCGCGCGGTCGTGCGGCGCCGCGGTCATGGCGAACTTGAACTTGCGCGGCAGGTAGGAGAACTCGGGGTGGAGGCTCGACCACTGGCGGAGGATCTCCGCCATCGGCCGCGGATCGAGCAGCTCGTCGGCCGCGGCGCCCGCGAACTGGTCGGTCGAGATGTTGCGGATGCAATTGCCCGAGGTCTGGATCGAGTGCATCTCGACCTCGTTCAGGTGCGCGATCATATCCGGGATGTCGCGCAGCTTGGGCCAGTTGAACTGGATGTTGGTGCGGGTCGTGAAGTGCCCGTAGCCGCGATCATAGGTGCGCGCGATATAGGCGAGCTTGCGCAACTGCCGGCTCGACAGCGTGCCATATGGAATGGCGATCCGGAACATATAGGCATGCAGCTGCAGATACAGGCCGTTCATCAGCCGCAGCGGCCGGAACTGATCTTCGTTGATCTCGCCCTTCAGCCGCCGCTCGACCTGGTCGCGGAACTGCGCGGTGCGCTCGCGAACGAACGCCGCGTCGAACTCGTCATATCGATACATGGCCGTCCCTATCGAGGTGCTGGCGGTCGAAACGCGGCGCGGTCGGACCCTCGGCGCGGATGCGCTCGCGGATACGGTCGGGATGGATCAGCCCGTCGCGCACGCTCACCGTTTCGATCTCGAGCGAATTGATGCGCATGGTTGCCTTGGTCGCCGCGATCGCCGCATCGCGATCCGCCGCCTGCTCCTTGGCGAACAGGCGCGCCTGCTGCAATTCCTCGACCCACTCGCCGCTTGGCGACAGATAGACCGTCGCTCCACTCATCAGCTCGTTGCCGGTGAGAATATCCATCATGCTACCCGAAATGTCTGTTCTGCGGCCTCGACCGATCCGGTCCAGTCGCCATGCGCCACGGCCTCGCCGATAAAGATGATCGCCGGGCCCTCCGGCAGATCGACCCCGTCGGCCGCAATCGCTCCGAGTGTCCCTCGATAAAGTGCGCGATCGGCGCGTCCGGCATTGGCGACAATCCCAACCGGCAGATCGGCCTGCATGCCGCGCACGATCAACCGCCGAGCGGCATCGCGGGCGATGGACTTGCCCATGTAGAGGGCGAGCGTCAGGCCCGACTCCGAGAGCGCGCGCCAATGGTCGAGCTCCTCGTTCTCGGCGCCGTGCGCAGTCGCGAACACAATGCCGGTGGAGACCTTGCGCAGCGTCACCGGTGTCGCGGTGTCGGCGGCCGCAGCGAGCGCCGCGCTGATCCCCGGCACGATTTGATACGGCACACCCGCCTTGCGCAGGGCCGCGAGCTCTTCGCCGGCGCGGCCGAACACCATCGGGTCGCCGCCCTTGAGCCGCGCGACCCGTTTGCCTTCTCGGGCGAGCCGGACCAGCAATGCGTTGATCTGCGCTTGGGTGAAAGAATGGTGGCCCTTCTTCTTGCCGACGCTGATGCGCTCGGCGTCGCGGCGGCCCATCTCGACCACCGCGTCGGGCACCAGTTGATCGTGGACGATCACGTCGGCGGCCTGCAGCAGCCGCTGGGCACGCAGCGTCAACAAATCCTCGGCTCCGGGCCCTGCCCCGATCAGCCAGACCTCGCCGGTCGCCGCGCCGGCGTGGGCTACGAGCAGCGCCTCGGGCGTGCCGACGCCGCTGACGAGATCCTCATAGAAGCGCCGCTGCTGCGGCTTGCCGAGTGTCCGAGCCACCCGTTCGCGTAGCGATCCCGCGAGTCTTGCGATCGCGCCCAACTCAGGCGCCAGCAGCGCCTCGATCCGCGCCCGCACCAGCCGCGCCAGCACCGGCGCATCGCCCTCGCTCGACACGGCCACCGTCAGCGGCGCGCGATCGACGATCGAGGGCACGTAGAAATCGCATTCGGCCGGGGTGTCGACGACGTTCACCGGAATGCCGCGGCGGCGCGCCTCGAGCTTGGCGCCCTCGGCGTCGGGGCTGACCTCAGCCACGAACAGCAGCGCGACGCCCTCCAGATCGCCCACCAGGAACGGGCGCGATTCAACCGACACCGCGAGGCCACTGAAATCGCTGATGATTTTCTGCGAGATAATGACGACTAAAGCAGTCGTCTTAACGGCCAACCGGGCTTTGTTGAGGGCTTCTTCTCCACCGCCGACGATGACGATGCGCTGACCCTCGACCTTGTAGCTGATGGGGAATGTGCTCAGTTCACCCATGCTTGGCCTCTTGGGCGTCGTATATGGCACGTCGGCCCCTGCGCACAAGCTATTGAAATCCAATAGCTTTTATTTTTCAACTCGACCCGCGGCGATGGAACGCCGCGCGCCTGCCGCCCGCCGCTCCGCCAAACAATTCCGCGCGGCACCCTGCCCGTGGAATGTTAAGCTATCCCTGCCGCTTCGGTACCCGCATGACGAGCCCGTCGAACTCCGGCTTGATCCGGATCTGGCAGCTGAGCCGGCTGTTGGGCTTCACCTCGAAGGCAAAATCCAGCATGTCCTCTTCCATCATCGAGGGCGGCCCGACCTTTTCCGTCCAGTCCGGATCGACATAGGCGTGGCAGGTCGCGCAGGTGCAAGCGCCGCCGCATTCGGCGATGATGCCGGGCACCCCGTTCATGATCGCGGTTTCCATCACGGTCGCGCCGACCTCGCCTTCGGTCTCGAAGGTCTGGCCGTCAGCGGTAATGAAGGTAATTTTGGGCATGCGCGCGTATAACTGCGGGCCCTGGGGCCCGCAAGCGCGCGGCAGTGCTGGCGGCTATGCAGCCAGCTCGATCCGGCGGGCGATGAAGGACGACACCGACTCGACGGCGACGGCCAGATCGGAGACGACCTCGCGGTCGAGGCCCTTGCCAGCCTGGATCGAGGCCTCCGCCTCACGCACCATCTCGCGCAGATCGAACGCCCCGACGCCGGCTGCGGCGCCTTTGAGGGTGTGGAGGTGCGGCAGCATCTCCTCGGGCGTCACGCTGTTGATGATCCGCTCCAGATAGGTGTGGGCCATCACATCGAACAGCCGCAGGATCTCATCGGCGAGCGCGTCGTCGCCCAGTGTCTGCTTGGCGAGGAACGCCAGATCCAGCGGCACATAGGCGGCCTCGTCCGGCACTTCGACGATTCGTTTGACCCGCACTGCAGACATCTGAGCTTCCCCGTCTCGTCCTTGTCTGGACGTTGGGAGGAGTGTAACCGGCCCGTCTGACGGCGCTTTTAAGTGGGTGAGCCAAATTCGCGTGGCCGCGCTAAGGCTTTGGTCACCAAACCGCCCAAATTAACCTTTGCTTAAGATACCGCTCGGTTTGCCTCAAATTGCTTGTATGGTTGAGGCATACCCGGCGCGCGGCGGCGTGGGGCGAGGGTTCTGGGCGGGGCAATTTGATCCGCTTTTTACCCAAATGGTCTGGGAACCCGAAAGGGCGACCGGTCCATCACAACTCCAAGGCCGCCCCTTAAGTCGCAACCAGCCGACCGAGAGTTGTAAGAGTAATGGCGAAGAAATCGAGCACCCAGGACGATCCGGCCACCCTCGCCTTCTCGGCGGTGGAAGATGCCCTGAAAGATTCCGTGTTCGGCGGTCCGGCGGAAGCCGGTCCGGCGCCCGCGAGTGCACCGCAGCCGCAACCTCAGCCGACCCAGCGTGGCGGCGCGCGCAATGACCGCGCCCGCGTTTCGGCGAAGCAGTCGGCCTTCTCGGGCTCGGTTGCCAATGACGACCGGTTCCAGGGCTCGCGCATTCTCTACGGCCTGCAGTCGCGCTCGAGCACCGCGCCGACCTACATCGCCATGCTCATCGCGGCGCTGTGGGTGTTCGCGATCCTCGCCGTGGCGCTGGTGCGCGACGGCAAGAATTTCGGCGCACCTGGCTATTTCGTCTCGAACGATTTCCTCGGCCTCGCCGCCCTTGCCGTGCTGCCGGTCCTCGGCTTCTTCGCGATCTCGACGCTGATCCGCCGCTCGCAGGACCTGCGCAATGCCGCCACCGCGGTGACACACGCCGCGATCCGCCTTGCCGAGCCCGAAACCACCGCGTCCGAGAAGGTCGCGTCCGTCGGCCAGGCCGTGCGCCGCGAAGTCAACGCGCTGGGCGATGGCCTCGAGCGGGCGCTCAGCCGCGCCGGCGAGCTCGAAGTGATGATCCATAACGAGGTCACCGCCCTCGAGCGCACCTATTCCGACAATGAATCGCGCATGCGCGCCCTGATCCAGGAGCTCGCCAGCCAGCGCGAAGCGGTCATCACCAACACCGAGCGCGTGCGCGAGGCGATCACCGAGAGCCACACGGGCCTCGTCTTCGACCTCGACATGATTTCGCAGCGCATCGCCGGCACCATCGTCGAATCCGGCGGCAACCTCACCAAGGCGCTCGAGACCGCCGGCAATTCGCTCAACGGCGCGTTCGGCGAGCGGACCGAAAGCTTCGTGACGCTGATCGACCAGCGCACGAGCCACCTGCTCACCGCCCTCGACGACAGCGCCAGCCGCCTCAACATCACGCTCGAGGATCGCGCCGGCGCCATCTCCGGCGCCTTCGAAAACCGCACGCTCGAGCTAAGCTCGGTGATCGACCAGCGCATGGCGGCCCTCGCCGAAGCGCTCGATAGCCGCGCCCTCACCCTGACAGAGGCGATCGAGAACCGCACCTCGTCGCTTGCCAAGCTCCTGAGCCAGGGAGGCATCACGCTCCTCGATCAGCTGCGCGATCGCGGCCACGAGGTCTCGTCCGCGCTCGAAATGATCGGCTCGCGCATCGCGTCCGACATCCAGGCGCGCAGCCGCGAGGCCGAAACCATGATGGGCACGCTGGGCAAGACGCTCGACGAAACCATCCAGGCCCAGGTCAACGGCATGGAGAGCAAGCTCCAGACCGCGATGATCGAGCTCAACGGCGCCCTCGACGAGACCACCGAGCGCGCCCGCGTCACCCTGATGGGCGCCGGTTCGCAGAACCTCACCCAGTTCGACTCGCGCCTCGACGAGATCGCGGTCGTCATCGACACGCGCCTGCAGTCGCTCGACGCCGTCGTCGGCGACAAGGGCGAAAAGCTCGTCGCCTCGCTCGAAAAGCACAATGCGAGCTTTGCCGCCCGCGCCAACGTGCTGGAGATGGCGCTCGACGAGAAGTCCGGCCACTTCAACGACATCGTCAACCAGCGCACCCGCGAGATGGTGGAGACGCTCGGCGATCGCTCCAAGCAGATCACCGAAATCATCGGCAATCGCAGCCGCGAAATCTCCGATGCGCTCGAGGGCCACTCGCAGATCCTCGCCGATGCGCTCGATGGCCGTGTGCACGCTCTCAACGACACCCTCTCCTCGCGCACGGCGGAACTGTCGGACACGCTCGATGGCCGCGTGCATGCGCTCAACGACACGCTCGCCTCGCGCACCACGGAACTGTCGGATGCGCTGCTTGGCCGTTCGACCGAGATCAACCAGATCCTTGCCGGCCACACCTCCGAGCTGTCCGACTCGCTCCTCGGCCGTGCGGCCGAGATCAACGAGATCCTTGCCGGCCGCACCACTGTGCTCGACAAGTCGCTCGACCAGCACCTGAGCCAGATCGCCGCGGCGATCGACAGCCGCGTGCACAGTATCGACGCACAGCTGTCGCAACACGAGAACACCGTTACAACGGCGCTCGACCAGCGCACCCAGCAGCTGGCAGCGGCTGTCGCGCAGCGCTCAGACGAGCTCAGCGATACGCTCAACACGCGCGCCCAGCAGCTGGCCGAAGTGCTCGGCTCGCACACGGCGGCGATGTCGGCAACCCTGGGCGACCGCACCATGGAGCTGGCACGCACTGTCGATGCCCAAGGCAACGCAGCGCGCGAGAAGATCGACCAGTCGCTGCGCTCGGTCACCGATGTGATGGGCGATCGCTCGGCCGCCGTCACCTCGCTGATCGCCAGCAAGGTCGGCGAGGTCAACGACAATCTCCACCGCGGCATCGAGTCCGCCATCCTGCGCATCGCCGACGCCGAGACCGGCGTGGTCAGCCGCATCGATGCCGCAGCCTCGACCGTGGGCGACAGCGCACGGCACGCCGCCGACATCATCGAGACCGGCGTCAACTCGGCCCGCAAGGCGATCACCGACATGGTCGACATGCGGCTCGGCACGCTGCCCGAGGCGATCACCGCGCGCGCCGACATCACGGCGGAGCGGCTCGCCTCGCTCAACACCGCAATCAACACGGCGCTGGTGCAGTCGATGGCCGATCTCGAAGCCGGCGCCGACCGCATCGAGGAGACCATCTCCAAGCGCATCGTGCAGGCGACTTCGAGCATCACGCTCGATGTGGCCGAGACCGCCGACCGAATGGACACGCACGTCCGTCAGGCCCTCGACCAGATCGGCACGGCGGCACGCCAGATCGACGAAGTCATCTCGATCAAGGCCGTCGCCGCCGCCGAGGCGATGGAGAACCGGATCACTTCGCTCAGCGAGACGCTGACGACGCAGACCGACGATCTCGCTACGCTGGTCACCGACCGGTCGGGCCAGATCGAGAACCTGCTGCGCTCGCATACGAATGTGCTGCAGGAAGCGCTCGCCGCATCTGCCGCGCAGACCGAACAGCTGATGTCGACGACGACCAATCGCATCCAGTCCGACGCCGACGCGGCGTTCAAGCGCCTCGAGGAGGCCAATATCGCTCTCGGCCAGGTGCTCGAGGCGGCCAATTCGAACCTCGCCGATCTCGAGAATAAGGTCGCGACGCAAACCAGCTCCTACGCCGCCACCGTCCGCGAGGCCGCCAGCTCGACCGAGCAGACCACCCAGCTCGTGGGCGACCAGGTTACCCAGCTGCGCGCCACGGTCAGCGACATGGCCGACCAGGTCGGTGTCATGATGCAGAGCCTCAGCACCGAGGTCGCGGCCATCGACCGGTCGGCAGCGCAGCTGTCGTCGGCCGGCGCCCAGTCGCTCGATACGCTCGAGGAACGCCGCGCCGCGATGGACGCCCTCGCCCAGAGCTTTGCCGCACGCGCCGACGAGATCGACGAGCGCATGCGCGGCTTTGCTTCGACCATCGCCGACACCGTCAACGACACCGAACGCCGCCTGCTCGAGACCCGCTCGCAGATCGAGGAGGTTCTCTCCAACTCGGCCGGCGACGTCTCGACCCATCTGGCCGGGTTCAGCCAGGCCGCGACCGCCGAAACCGAGAAGGCCTCTGACACCCTGCGCCAGACGCAGGCGACGATGATCCTCGAAATGCAGCAGGCTCTGGAAGAGGCCACCCGCCGCTTCAATGAGACCGCCGATTCCATGCGCAACACGGCGCGCGACGTCGGTGCTACCCTCGAGGCTACCCGCTCCGAGCTCGCCAAGGGCGTCATGGAACTGCCGGAGGAGACCCGCACCAGCGCCGCTGCGATGCGCCGCGTCGTCGCCGAGCAGATCGAGGCCCTGAGCGAGCTCAATGCCATCGTTCGCGCTCAGTCGGCGACGCACGATCTCAGCGATCGCCGTGCCGCCCGGCAGGAGCCGGCGCGCGAGCCGCGTCCGGAGCCGGTGCGTCACGATCCCGCCCCGGCGCCGCTTCGTCCGGCGGCCGTCGCCGAGGCGCCCCGTCCGGTGCCGCAGCCGGCCGCGCCGCGCAATCTCCACATGGAGCCGGCCCCGCTCCGCCCCGCTCCGGCGCCCGTTGCCGAGGCTCCGAAGCCCGCGGCTCGCGCCGAGGATCCCAATGGCGGCTGGCTGCGCGACGTGTTGCGCAATGCCAACGCCCCCGCCGGCGCTCCCTCGCAGGGCCAGAACCTCAACGCGCTGACCAACGAGATCGCCAAGGCCATCGATCCCGCGGCACTCGCGGACGCCTGGCGCCGCTACCAGCAGGGCGAGCAGAACGTCTTCTCGCGCCGCATCTACTCGCTGACCGGGCAGTCCACCTATGACGAGATCAAGCGTCGCCTGACGCGCGACGCCGATTTCGGCAAGAACGCCCAGAGCTACATGGGCGAGTTCGAGCAGTTGCTGCAGCGCGCCGCCGCCGGCCCTGACCCGATCGGGGAGACGCGCTCCTACCTCACGTCGGACCGCGGCAAGGTTTATACAATGCTGGCGCATGCCAGCGGCCGGTTGGGCTAGCCGCCGCCAGCCCTCCCGTTCAAAGAAGACGACCTCCAAGCCCCGCGCAAGCGGGGCCTTTTCTATTTGGCCTGCGTCTCGGCCTCGTCGCGGGCGCGGCGTCGCCCGAGCAGCCGGCGACGCCGCTTGGGGCGCACCGGCGCCGGCAATTGCGCGTCCCAGCGGATCAGCTCGAACTGCCCTTCGAGCGTCTCGCAGACCGCGGTGCAGCTCTCCACCCAGTCGCCGGTGTTGATGTAGTGGATGCCCATGCGGTCGTGCATGTCGGCGAAATGGATGTGCCCGCAGATGACGCCGTCGACGCCGGTCTCGCGCGCCTCGAAGGTCAGTGCCTCCTCGAAGCGGCCGATGACGCTCACCGCGTTCTTGACCTTGTGCTTCGCCCAGGCGCTCAGCGACCAGTAGGGACGGCGCAGCCGCCGCCGCACCCAGTTGATCAGGGCGTTGGTCCTGAGCGCCGTGCGATAGGCCCAGTCGCCGACATGGGCGAGCCATTTGGCGTGCGCCACCACGACATCGAACTGGTCGCCGTGCATCACAAGATAGGTCCGCCCCTGCGCGGTGGTGTGCACCGTGCGGTCGACGAACTCGACCTCGCCGAAATAGGTGCCCAGATACTCGCGCAGGAACTCGTCGTGGTTGCCGGGCAGCACCACCATGCGCGCACCGCGCGCCGCCTTGTCCAGCAGCTCGTCGACGAACTCGTTGTAGATCGACGGCCAGTACCAGCTCTTGGCGAGCCGCCAGCCGTCGACGATGTCCCCGATCAAATAGATCGTCTCGGCGTCGTGCCGGCGCAGGAAATCGACGAGCTGGGCGATCCGCGTCTGCCGCATCCCGAGGTGCACGTCGCTGAGAAACAGCGCGCGCAGCTGCCGCACCTCGTCGCCGCTTTGTTCGTCCGGCATCTCACCTCCGCCGCGAGGGAGGGTGACCATACCGCCATCCGCTCAGATTAGAAACAGCACGACCGAGGCGATGACCAGCACGGCGAGCACGATCCCCACGATGCGCTCGCCGTTCGGCCAGGTGCGGATCAGCGCCTCGAGCCGATCGCCGACAGCATCCAGGTCGGAGATGACAGTCCGCCGATCACGAGGCAGGCGATCCCCAGGATGGCGATGCCGACGAACCGCCCCGGCCCGGGATCGACCACCATCGCGCCAAAGCTCACCGCCATCGCCCAGGCTTTTGGATTGATCCACTGGAAGCCCGCGGCCTGCAGGAAACTCAGCGGCTTGTCGCTCGAATCCCCGGCGTGCAGCTTGAGGCCGAGCAACGTCCAGGCGAGATAAAGCAGATAGAGGGCCGCCGCGTATTCCAGCGCGGTCTTGAGCCAGGGGACCGAGGCGAACACCTGCCCGAGCCCGAGCCCCACCAGCACCGTCATCAGCGCAAAGCCGATCGTCACGCCGAGGCCGTGCGGAATCGTCCGCTCGAACCCGAATTTCGCCGACGACGCCATCAGCATGAGATTGTTGGGTCCGGGCGTAAAGAACGCCGGGATCGCGGCGGCGACAAAAGCGATGAAGATCGTGAAGGTCATGGTGCCCGCCCATATTACGTCAGCACCGCTGACTTTTTATCTCGTAGAGAGCTTCCGATCAAATGTGTTTTGGTTGGTCTACAGCAAGTTCCGGCCCTAAGCTTTGGGACGCATGGGGGATGAAGATGGGCAAGTATGTTCTGGGGCTGGCGATCCAGTTGTTGATACTCTCTCCTTTTGTTGCCTACGCGGACTGCGTAATCGGCGCGAAATCGAAGACCTCGTACGTCGTTCTTGATAGCCACACCATCATGCTTCAGGGCGGATACGGCGAAGACATCATCATCAAGACATTCTCGTTCATCACCGACTATTCGTCAGTGACAGTCTTGAAGGACGATTTCTGCAGCTTTGAGAGCGCGGTCCTTTACATTGATGGAGAGGTCGTCGATGCCGAAGGGGTGACGGGAGTCAGATGAACCGGCACTACTCGCCTCCGATGCGCGCCTTGAGCGCGACGATCCGCGCATAGCTCGCCGCGATCTTGGCCTTGAACGCCGGGTCGGCGCCGGCTTCCTTGACCAGGATCGCGCGGATGGTGTCGGCGAGCCCCGGCGAATACGCCGCCGTATCGGAGAACAGCAGCACGTCGACGCCGGCGTTCACCGCGCGCACCACGGTGTCGTGCAGGTCGAACTCCTTGCGGATCGCGCCCATCTCGAGGTCGTCGCTGATCACCACGCCCTCGAACCCGAGCTGGCCGCGCAGCACCGTCCCGATCCAGCCGGGGGACAGCGACGCCGGCAACCTCACGCTGCCGTCGTCGCCATAGCCACTGTGATAGAGGTGCCCGACCATCACGAAGTCGTTGTAGCCGCCGGCAAACAGCGCCTTGTAAGGATCGAGCTCCACCGGCGCCCATGTGCGCGAGATATCGACAAAACCCAGATGCGTGTCGCCTGTGCTCGAGCCGTGGCCGGGGAAGTGCTTGAGTGCCGTCAGCAGCCCGGCCTGGTGATGGGCCGTCACGAACGCCTCGTCATAGGCGATCACCGTGTCGGCGCCCTTGCCGAACGAGCGGCCGTATTTGGCGATGATCTCGTTCTTGGGGTTGATGTTGAGGTCGGCCACCGGTCCGAAATTGACGGTAAAGCCGAGCGCCGCGAGACCCTTGGCCATTTTGAGATAAGTCGCCTGTGCCTCGGCCGGCGTGTCGTCTGCAGCGATCGTCTGCGCGTTGGGGGTTTCGGCGAAGCCGACATCCGAGGTCAGCCGCTGCACCGCCCCGCCCTCCTGGTCCAGCGCGATGAAGGGCGGCAGCGACGGATTGGCCGCACGGAACTCGGCGTTCATCGCCCGCACGTCGGCGAGGCTCTTCACGTTCGGCTTGAGGTACATCACCCCGCCCAGCGTGCCGGCTCCGATCTCCGTTGCCATCGCCTTCACCGAAGGGTCGGTGGCGGAGTTGCCCGCGAACCCGACAATGATCATCTGGCCGGCCATCTGGTCGAGCGTCTGCGCGTGCGCCGGTGCGATGCAAGACAGCAGAAGAAGGGCGAAAAGCAGGGCGCGGTTCACGACGGACCTTTGGCGGAATCGGAGGCCCCGTTTGTCCCGCTATTGCGGCAAAACTGCAAACGCCGCTATAGACGCCCCTCCCCGCTTCCCGAGCCTGTCCGTGACCAGTCCCCTGCGCCATTGCGGCCTCGATTTCGGCACGTCGAACACAACGCTGGCGGTCGCGGGTGACAATTCGCCATCGCGCCTCCTGCCGCTCGAAGGCGACCGCGTCACGATCCCGTCAGTCATCTTCTTCGACTTCGATTCCGACCGCACGCTGTTCGGCCGCGCGGCCATCGCCGAGTACATTTCGGGCACCGACGGGCGCATGATGCGCTCGCTGAAATCCATCCTCGGCTCCTCGCTGGCCGAAGAGAATGTCCGCATCAAGAAGCGCATCCTCTCTTACCTGCAGATCATCGGTAGCTTTGTCGGTGAGTTGAGGCAGCGGGCCGAAGCCGATCTCGGACACGAGCTCGACAGCGTGGTGGTCGGCCGGCCGGTGCACTACGTCGACGACGACCCCGTTGCCGACAAAAAAGCCCAGCAGCAGATGCAGACCACCGTCCGCAGCAAGGGCTTCCGGCACATCGAGTTCCAGTACGAGCCCATCGCCGCCGCACTCGACTACGAGCAGCGCGTCACGAGGGAAGAAATCGGGCTCGTCGTCGATCTGGGCGGCGGCACGTCCGACTTCTCGGTCGTCCGCGTCTCGCCGGAGCGGTCGCGCGCCACCGATCGCCAGAGCGACATTCTATCGACGGCGGGCGTGCATGTCGGAGGCACGGATTTCGACCGGCTGCTGTCCCTGAAAACGGTGATGCCGGCGCTCGGCTACCAGACGCCCACGGCCGACGGCAAGCGACCGCTTCCGTCTGCCCCTTACGTCGATCTCGCCACCTGGCATCGCATCAATCAGCTCTACGACCCGGCGATCCTCCGCCAATTGCGCCAGACGGAGCGCGAGGCCCGCGACCCCGAGAAAGTCGACAAGCTCATCTCGATCGTCAGCCATCGCGAAGGCCACCGCCTCGCCGGCTCCGTAGAGGTCGCAAAGATCGCGCTCACCGCTGCGCCTCGCACCCGCGTGGAATTCGACGGCGAAGAGGTCGACCTGGAGGTCGGGGTCAGCCGCGATCAGCTCTCCGCCGCGATCGCCGGTGCCGTCGATCGCATCGAGAACAAGCTGCGCGAGGTGGTTGCGATTGCCGGCCTCACCGCAGATCGGATCGACACCCTGATCCTCACCGGCGGATCGACCCAGATCCCCACCATCATGCAGCGCCTGCGCGCCAACTTCCCCGACGCGAATTTCGTTGAAACCGATGCGTTCGGCAGCGTCGGCCTCGGGCTCGCGCTCGACGCCGCGCGCAAGTTCGGAGCCTAGCTCCGCGCCACCACCGGCTGCGGCACCTCGGACAGAAGCGCGCGCATCTCGGCCACCGTCTTGGGTCGCCCGAAATGGTAGCCCTGCCCGACCTTGCAGCCCATCATCTTGAGCATCCAGGCCTGGTCGGCGGTCTCGATGCCCTCGGCGATCACCGTCTTGTTGAGTGCTTCGCTCAGCATCATCACCGCGCGGATGATGACGCCCGCTTCCTGGTCGCCGGGCAGGCGTTTGACGAAGCTCTGGTCGATCTTGATCTTGTCGACCGGCAGCCGGCCCAGATAGCTCAGCGACGAATAGCCGGTGCCGAAATCATCGAGCGCGATGCCGACGCCGAAATTGCGCAGCCGTTGCAGCGCATCGATCACCTGCCGCGCATTCGAGACGAATATGCCTTCGGTGATCTCGATGTCGACCCGCTCCGGCGCGAGACCCGTCGCTGACAGCGTCTCGCGGATTTCGCTGACCACGTCGACCAGCTCGAACTGGATGGGCGAGACGTTCACCGAGAGGCGCAGATCGCCGGGCCAGGTCGCGACCTCGCGGCAGGCCTCGGCAAAGATCCAGCGGCCGAGCTCGACGATCCGTCCGGTCTCTTCGGCCACCGGAATAAAGCGCTCGGGCGAAACGGCGCCGAGCTCGGGGTGAACCCAGCGCATCAGCGCCTCGACCCCGATCATCCGCCCGTCTTCGAGCGCGGCCTGCGGCTGGAACATCAGCGAGATCTCGCCGCGCTCCATCGCCTGCTGCATGGCGGTCTCGAGCGTCTGGCGGTCGCGCAGCTCCTCGTCCATTTCCGGCGAGAAGGCGGCGTAGCCCTTGCCCGTCGAGGAGCGCGACACCGTCAGCGCCATGTCGGCGTGACTCAGCAGCGTATCCGGGTCAAAGCCCGAGACGCTGGTGTGGGAGAAGCCGATGTCGACGCCGATGATCGCGCGATGCGGCCCGAGGAGATAAGGATCGGCGAGCTTGCCGGCGACCAGCTCGCAGAATTGCGCGGATTCGGCCGGGGTCAGTCCGGGATGGCCGAGCGCGAAGGCATGTCCCGCGAGCCGCGCCACGTAGGTTGCGCCCGTCGCGCGCAGCCGGCTCACCACCTGCTTGAGCAGCATGTCGCCATTGGCGTGGCCGAGGGCGTCGTTCACCGCCTTGAAGCGATTGAGATCGATGGCCATGACGGTGAGCCATTCGCCCCGGCCCCGTTCGGACTCGAAGCGCTCGTTCAGCGCCGCGCAGAAGCCAGTGCGCGAGAGGGCGCCGGTCAGCGGGTCGTGCGTCGCAAGAAAACTCAGCCGCTCCTCGGCGCGGCGCCGCTCGGTTACGTCCCAGAAGTTGAGGCAGGCGAAGCGTTCCTGCCCAACCTGGCTGACGGTCACCGCATACTGGACGACCAGCCGCTCGGCTCGCTCGCCACCCTCCCGCAGGACGCTGACCGCCATCGGCCGCGGCTCACTTGTCTTGTCGTCGGAGAGCGCCTGCCGTACCGCGACCAGAATGTCGTAGGGCAGCACCTGGGCCGCCGCTTTACCTTCAATGGATTCGGTTTGCGCGAGAAGGGTTTGCGCGACGGTGCTCGCAGCCAGAATCCGGCCCTCGGCATCGATCACGACGACACCGTCGAAATTGTCGGTCAGCACCTGCGCCAGCGCCGCCAGCCGGGATGGCTCGGACGGCGTGAGGCGGAGGCCAAGACCCTTGGCAATATCCTTGAGCAACATCGGGCCGCCGCACGAACTTATGCGGCGATCTTAGTCCCAAGCCCGGCACCGAAGTCTTAACGCGCGCCGAAACCCTAGCGGTTCTGCCGATTTTCGATGAGATCGGCGACAACGCCTGGGTCGGCAAGCGTCGTGGTATCGCCCAGAGCCCCATAGTCGTTCTCGGCGATCTTGCGCAGGATGCGGCGCATGATCTTGCCGGAGCGCGTCTTGGGCAGGCCGGGCGCGAACTGGATCAGATCGGGCACCGCGTGCGCGCCGATCTCCTTGCGCACCCACTGCTTGAGCTCGGTCTTGAGCGCGTCGTCGCCCTTCACCCCCGCCATCAGGGTCACGTAGCAGTAGAGCGCCTGCCCCTTGATGTCGTGCGGATAGCCCACTACCGCCGCCTCGGCGACCTTGGGGTGCGCAACCAGCGCGCTCTCGACCTCGGCGGTGCCGATGCGGTGGCCCGAGACGTTGAGCACGTCGTCGACGCGGCCGGTGATCCAGTAATAGCCGTCCTCGTCGCGACGACAGCCGTCGCCGGTGAAGTAATAGCCCTTGTACTGGGTGAAGTAGGTCGCAACGAACCGCTCATGGTCGCCGTAGACGGTGCGCATCTGGCCCGGCCAGCTGTCCTTGATTGCGAGCACCCCCTCGGCCTTGGTCTGCTCCTGGAGCTTCCCCTCAGGCGAGAGCACCACGGGCTGGACGCCAAAGAACGGCACCGTCGCCGATCCCGGCTTGGTCGCGATGGCGCCGGGGAACGGCGCGATCATGTGGCCGCCGGTTTCGGTCTGCCACCACGCATCGACGATCTGGCAACGCTCCTTGCCGACATGCTTGTGGTACCAGAGCCAGGCCTCCGGGTTGATCGGCTCGCCGACCGAACCCAGCAGCCGCAGCGTCGGCATCGGATGCTTGTCGGGATACTCGGGCCCAGCCCCCATCAGCGCACGGATCGCCGTTGGCGCGGTGTGGAAGATGTTGACCTTGTGCTTTTCGACCACCTGCCAGAAGCGATCGGGTGCTGGATAGCTCGGGACGCCTTCGAACATCAGCGTGGTGGCGCCGTTCGCGAGCGGCCCATAGACGATGTAGGTGTGGCCGGTGACCCAGCCGACATCGGCGGTGCACCAATAGACCTCGCCGTCGCGGTAGTCGAAGCTGAGCTCGTGCGTCAGCGAGCCATAGACGAGATAGCCGCCCGTCGTGTGCAGCACGCCCTTCGGCTTGCCGGTCGAGCCCGACGTATAGAGGATGAACAACGGGTCTTCCGCATTCATCGGCTCCGGGTCGCAGTCGGCCGAAACCTCCTCGACCTCGTCGTGGTACCAGACGTCTCGCCCGGTCTTCATCTCCACCGGATTGCCGGTGACCTTGACGACGATCACTGTCGTGACGCCCGGTGTCTTGGTCAGGGCTTCATCGACGTTCTTCTTGAGCGGAATGGTCTTGCCGCCGCGGCGGCCCTCGTCGGCGGTCAGCACGATCCTGCTGTCGCAGTCGAGGATGCGACCGGCGATGGAGTCGGGCGAGAAGCCGCCGAAGATCACCGAATGCACCGCGCCGATCCGTGCACAGGCGAGCATCGCCACCGCCGTATCGGGCACCATCGGCATATAGATCGTGACGCGGTCGCCCTTCTTGACGCCCTGCGCTTTGAGCACATTGGCGAAGCGGCAGACGCGCTCGTGCAGCTCGCGATAAGTGACCTTGCCGTCGGTGCCCGGCGTGTCGCCCTCCCAGACGATCGCGGTCTGGTCGCCGCGCTTGGCAAGGTGCCGGTCGAGGCAGTTGGCCGAGACGTTGAGCACGCCATCCTCGTACCATTTGATCGACACGTTCGGCAGCGCGAAGCTGGTGTTCTTGATCCTGGTCGGGAACTTGATCCAGTCGAGGCGCCTGGCCTGCTCAGCCCAGAAGCCGTCGGGATCGCGGATCGAACGCGCATACATCTCGTCGTAGCGCGCCTTGGTGACGTGGGTCCGGGCGATGGCCTCGGGGCTCGGCGGAAACAGATGGTCGTCCGGCATTGATACCTCCCACGCCCTCAGGGGCTTTTTCCCGTTCTAGCCAAGCCGGAAATACCCCACAAGCCGAGCCTTTGCCGCGGGGTCCTGGGGCACGGCGCAGGACGGTTGCGGAACTGGACGCGGCGATCGGCGCTCGGCGACACAAATCGCCCCGCCGCCGACGTTAACCCCACGAACAGCAAGCTGTGAGTCCGGGCCGCCGGAAGCGTATTCTATGCGGTGAAGGAGCGTGTCATGGCCGACGCTACGTTAACCTCTGTCTCTGCGGCGCCCGTGTCCGACGCCAAGGCTGCGCCACGTTTCACCACGCGCGCCGCAACGGCCGAGGACCTGCCGCTCATTCATCGCGAGCTGCTGGCGGTCATCGACGAGAGTCCTCTCTACAACGCCGAATTCAAGGCCTGGGAAAAGTCGCGCCTCAGCCTCCCGTTCCTGAGGCTCCTGCAGCGCAGCGATCCGTGGCACATCATGTCGCTGGTCTCGAACGGCGAAGTTGGCGGCGCTCTGGTCTCGGGCCCGGAGTTTGGCGCCGTGTTCCGCTACTGGAGCTGGATCTTCCCGCCCTTCCGCCAGACACGCCTCGGCATGCATGGCATGCGCGCGTTCGACGAGCACTTCGACAATGGCCGCTTCCACAAGGCCTACACGTTCGTGCGGCCCGAAAACGAAGTCGCCCTCGCCCTGCTCCGCCGCTACGGCTACACGCAGACCGCGATCCTCAGGCAGCACATCTTCGGGCAGGACTATGCGGTGATGGAAAAGCCCTACACCAAGGTCACGCCCGACTACGACCACGGCGTCGGGCCAGGGCGCCTGCGCCGCGCGGTCACCAGCATCGGCAGCCTCTTCCGGCGCTAGACCCGTCCCAGCAGTCGCGCGTGGGCCGCAAGCTCCGGGCCAGGATCGGCGGGTTCGGGTCTTTGGATGGCGAGTGCCCGCTGCACAGCCGGCCGCGCATTGAGCGTGTCCAGCCAGCGGTGGACCTCCGGGAATTCCTCGTCCCCGATGGTGAAATCCTTCCACTTTCGCGCCCAGCCGAAGAGGGCGAAATCGGCGATCGAGAGGCCCTCGCCGGCGACGGCCTCGATGCCCCTGCCCCGCTGGCGGCCCAGCTGGTGGTCGAGCACGCCGTAGAGCCGACGCGTCTCGTCCACATAGCGCTTGATGGCGTAGGGGATCGGCTCGCGGTCCTTGGAGAGGAAATGCTCCGCCTGGCCGGGATAGGGTCCGAAGCCGCCGACCTGCCAGAACAGCCATTGGTCGATGTCGATGCGCTCGCGCCAGCTCGCGCCATAAAAGCGGCCGTGCTTTTCCGCCAGATATTTGAGGATCGCACCGGACTCGAACACCGACACGGGCTTGCCGTCGGGTCCATCGGGATCGACGATCGCCGGCATCTTCTGGTTCGGCGCGATCAGCGCGTAATCATCCCGCAAGGTGTCATGTTCGGAGAACCGGACCGGCACGAGCCGGTACGGCGCGCCGACTTCCTCGAGCATCACGGTGATCTTCCGGCTGTTGGGCGAGCCGAAATAGTAGAGCGCAATCGGAGCCTTTGCGGGCATCTCAAAATCCTGATGGGGACGCGGGGCGAGCGCTCCGCGATCTGATCCATCGATTCTAGGAGCAAGCCGCCAGGCCTCACAACCCGGCGCCGGAAATCGTGTTTCCGCTAAACCCGCCGCACGCGCATATGCGGTTCTCCATCGGAGGTGTGGGCGGGTGAAACGCCGTGCACATCGACGGTCGCGGTGACGCGCTGGCGGTTATGCACCATCGAGGCGAACTTGCTGACATTGACCGGCGCATCGAACTGCACCGTGACCTCATAGTGCTGCATGTCGGCGAGCAGCTTCATCGCGATGACGAGGCCGGTGAAGGGTCGGCTGAGATAAGTGCCCGCGACCCGCTGGCCGACCTGCACCGGGACCGCAACGCGCTGCGGCAAGGCGGCACTCGCTGTGTTCCAGTCGCGGTAGCCGTGCCGGCGGGCGATCTCCTCGAGCGCGGCGCTCTGGGTGAGCGGTGCGTCGGTGCCGGCCCGTTCGTCGCGGAGCGCCTTGGCTTCGGCTTTCAGAGTCTGGATGGAGGGCGTATCGAGAGAGAAGTTCATGGTCGATCCCTGGATCGAGGCGTCGGCTCACGGGCGTCCGCCTTGCCATGATCGCCTCGAAAGGATGCGGCCAAGCTTGGGTTTGCCCGCCTCGTGCGGGACTGGACTTCACCTTCGGGACGAGCCCGGCGGACGGCAGGCGCCAGCAGCCACGCGCCAAATGGGGCAGCGGCGGCTTGAAGTCAATTGTTCGGTGAATCTCGCTATTCTTCAGCGCGGATGCGCGCCAATTCGTCCTGGAAGATCCGCAGCGACAGAAAGATCGCGAAGGCAAAGCAGACGATGCCCGTGATGTTGGTCAACGGCAGCCCGCCCATCGGGGGAATGTGCTTGGCGATCAGGAGCGTGACGACCAGCGCCAGGACGGCGCCGACTTCGGACGTGCGGACGAGCATGGCTTGCCTTTCAACAAACCGCACAGGCCGACGCTTGCCGATGCGAACGCCGGGGCGACCCAATTCGTCCCGGTACGCATAGGCTTTACGCGAAACCCCAAAAGGTTCCATCGCTTTTGTTGATGGCAGCAAAAATGTCGCGGCAACTGCAGCCGCTAGGCAACAGAGCGGCCTCAGAACGCCCGCGGGAAGCGGCGGAAACGCCCGCGATCGATCTCGCGCTGACGCATTTCGAGGTCAATCGTGGAGGTTGATGCGTTCAAATAGTCCAGTTCGAGTTGCGCTGCCGTCACTGTCTTGGTCGCGGCACGAACCCTGTCAAAAAGCTTCATGGCTGACACTCCTTTCAGCCGCCAATGTGTGGAGTGTCGGGGTGCTTCGACAACTGCCCGATCTGCATGGCAGCCCTGCCCCGGACTGCCGCTATATCTCGCTGAAGGGCACGCCGCCGCGCGATTTACTGTCTTTCGGGCTCTCGACGATCTGCACAACCACGCGCTCGGGGTCGACGCCGAGGTTTTTGACCACCGCGTCGGTGATGTCCTTCATCAGCGCCGTCTTCTGCTGAGAGGTGCGCCCGGCTGCGAGATGGACCACGATCTCGGGCATCAGGCCTTCGGCGCGCGCTTTGCCGGTGCCTTGCGCGGCGCCTGCTTGGCCGCTGCCGCCTTGGCGGCGCGCAGCTTCGTGACCGAGGTGCCGTGGTGGCCCCAATTGTCCGTCGACACCTCGTCGATGACCACGAACGTGCCGGCCGGGTCCTTGCCCAGCTCCTCGACCAGTACCTGCGTAATCCGCTCGATCACGCGAAGCTTCTGGGCCGCGGTGTTGCCGTCCGCACTGATCCGCACATTGACGTAGGGCATAGGTTCTCCCCCGTTAGCTCTCGCCGCCCTGCCCGGGGGGCTTGGCCCACAAGTCGGTGAGCGACATGCCCTTGCGGCCCCAATTGTCGGTATCGACCTCGTCGATCACGACAAAGATGTATTCCGGGTTGCGTCCCAGTTCTTTGACCAGAACGTCAGTCATCCCCTTGATGACGGCGCGCTTTTGATCGGCGTTCGCGATGCCTTTGGCGATCTCGACTTTGACGTAGGGCATCGCGTCCCTCCGAACGAAAGGGCGACATTGCTGCCGCCCGCAAACTTAGCCGACGATCTCGATGTCGGAAAAGAAGAACTTGATCTCCTGCGCCGCGGTCTCGGGCGCATCGGAGCCATGCACCGAATTCTCGCCGACGGACAGCGCGAACTCCTTGCGGATGGTGCCCGGCGCAGCGCTCGTCGGATTGGTCGCCCCCATCACCTCGCGGTACTTGAGAATGGCGTTCTCGCCTTCGAGCACCTGCACCACCACGGGAGCGGCGCTCATCTGGGTGGTCAGTTCCGCGAAGAACGGCCGGGCCTTGTGCACGGCGTAGAAGCCTTCCGCCTGCGCCTTGCTGAGATGGATGCGCTTGGACGCGATCACCCGCAGCCCGGCCTTCTCGATGGTCGCGATGATCTGGCCGGTCAGGTTGCGGCGGGTCGCATCGGGCTTGATGATCGAGAAAGTGCGTTCGAGCGCCATGTCAAAAGGTCCTCAAAGGGGCGGAAAGGTTGGGCCTTTTAGCCAAGGGCCGTGACCGGCGCAAGACGGTGCGCGGCGGACCCTTCCGTCCGATTTTACCTAGAAGGCGACGCTTCCATCGAGCAGCGCCATCCGCATCAGTAATGCCGCGCACCCAAGCTGATGGTCGACGGCATTGGGATCGTAGTGGCCGTCCGCCACGTATTTGCCCTTCACGTACTGGTCCGTGGACGCCCAGACATAGGGCGATGGCCGGCCCTTCGCCGCATAGCCGAGCCCGTTATACTCCTCGAGCAGGGTGAGCGCCCCACCCGGCGACCAGTCGGTCCACGCCGCGGCGCGCGGCGGGCAGATTTCGAGCGCGTCGATCGCCGCCTCCGCCCAACTGGCGAAGGGCCCTCGTCCCGCCGGCACATGGATCGAGACCTTATTCCACGGATCGCCTTGGGCGAGGCTCGCCTTCCAGCTCTGCGACGACTCGCGCTCGTGGATCACCGCGATGATGAACCATGGCACGCGGGTCGCGGCCGAAACGGCGGCATATTGCGATTTGGCGTCGGGCGCGACGAGCCTCCCTGCAACCGCGTCGAGGGTCTGGATCAGCCCCTGATTGACCTTGGCCTGCTGCCAGCGCCCGGCATTGGCCTGCTTCAGCGCGTCGATGTCGACCATTCCAATCTCCTCATGCCCAGCGCCCTCTGCGCGGGTGGAAGCTAAGGTCATCGCGTCTGGCTTGGACAAGTTGGTACTCGCCGCTATATGCGGCTCGCCATGCTGACCATTGCCGACCTCACCTACCGCATCGAAGGCCGCCCTCTTTTCGAAGGAGCCTCCGTGGTGCTGCCCGACGGCGCCAAGGCCGGGTTCGTCGGCAAGAACGGCAGCGGCAAGACCACACTGTTCAAGCTGATCCAGGGCCAGCTTTCGCTCGATGCCGGCTCGATCGAGGTCAACCGGCGGGCGCGCATCGGCGGCGTCGCGCAGGAAGCGCCGGCCACCGCCCTGTCGGTGCTCGAAACGGTGATGGCCGCCGACACCGAGCGGGCGCAGCTGATGGCCGAGGCGGACACCGCAACCGACCCGCACCGCATCGCCGACATCCATATGCGGCTCGCCGACATCGACGCGCACACCGCCGAAGCGCGCGCCGCGACCATCCTCAAGGGCCTCGGCTTCGAGAAGGACGCGCAGCTGCGGCCGACCTCGGAGCTCTCGGGCGGCTGGCGCATGCGCGTCGCCCTCGCCGGCGTGTTGTTCTCCCAGCCCGACCTGCTGCTGCTCGACGAGCCGACCAACTACCTCGATCTCGAGGGCACGCTGTGGCTGGAGAAGTACCTCCAGACCTATCCCTACACCGTGTTCATGATCAGCCACGATCGCGACCTGCTGAACAAGGCAGTCGGCTCGATCGTCCATCTCGAGCGCGGTAAACTGACGCTCTATTCGGGTGGCTACGACACCTTCGAAGACACGCGCCGCATGCAGATGGAACTCAACAACAAGACGCGCGAGCGCACCCTCGAGCAGATCGCGCACCTGCAGAAATTCGTCGATCGCTTCAAGGCCAAGGCGACCAAGGCTAAGCAGGCGCAGGCGCGCGTCAAGATGATCCAGAAACTGCGGCCGCCCGCGGCGCTGTTCGACGAATATGCCGCGCCCTTCCGGTTCGAGAACCCGAAGAAGTCGCCGGCCTCGCCGATGATCACTTTCGACGCCGTATCGGTCGGCTATGGCGATCACGTCGTGCTCAGCCACATCACCAACCGCATCGATCCCGACGATCGCATTGCGCTGGTCGGCGTCAACGGCAACGGCAAGTCGACCTTTGCCAAGCTGCTGGCCGGCGACCTCAAGCCCATGGCCGGCGAAATGCGCCGCGGCAAGGGACTCGAGATCGCCTATTTCGCGCAGCACCAGATGGACAAGCTCAAGCCGGACCACACGCCGCTCGAGCACGTGATTTCGCTGATGCCCTACGACAGCGAGGCCAAGCGCCGCTCGCGCATCGCGCAGATGGGCCTCACCACCTCGCGCATGGACACGCTGGTCAAGAATTTGAGCGGCGGCGAGCGCGCGCGCCTGCTGCTCGGGCTCATCACCTTCGGCGGCCCGGGCATGCTGATCCTCGACGAGCCGACCAACCACCTCGACATCGACAGTCGCGACGCGCTGGTCGAGGCGCTCAACGATTACACCGGCGCCGTGCTCATCATAAGCCACGACCGGCACCTCATCGAAGCGACGGTCGACAAGATCTGGGTCGCGCAGAACGGCACCATCGAAGAGTTCGACGACGATCTCGACAGCTACCAACGCATGCTGATCTCGGGCAAAGAACGCCCGCAAAAGAACGCCGCTCCAGCCGCTCCTCCGGTCGTCGCCCGTAAGGCGGTGCGGCAGGATGCGGCCGCCCGTCGGCTCGAGGTCGCGCCGCTCCGCAAGTCGATCAAGGATGCCGAGCTCAAGCTCGGACGGCTTCGCACCGAGCTCGAAAAAGTCGAGGCGATCCTCGCCAACCCCAAGACCTATGACGGCGCACCCGAGCGCGTTGCGCTCCTCGGCAAGGACAAGGCGCGCTATTCCGCCGACATCGCCGCGACCGAAGAGAAGTGGCTGGCGCTGAGCGCCCAGCTCGAGGAAGCCGAGGGCGCATGACCGGCGCCGAGATCATCGCCCTGCTCGGGCTCGAGCGGCACCCCGAAGGCGGCTGGTTTCGGCAGACCTATCGCGACGATGTGCCCGGCGGCCGCGCTCGCTCGACGCTGATCTACTACCTGCTCGAAGGCGGCGATCGCTCGCACTGGCACCGTATCGATAGTGCCGAGGTCTGGCACTGGTATGCCGGCGCCCCGCTGGAGCTGCGCGTCGATCAGACCGTGCTGATCCTGGGCAATGATCTCGTCACCGGCCAGCGCCCGCAGGGCGTGGTGCCACCCCACGCCTGGCAGGCGGCGCGCTCACTCGGCGACTGGACGCTGGTCGGCTGCACGGTCGCCCCCGGCTTCGAGTTCGAGCACTTCGAGCTCGCCCCGCCCGGCTGGGACCCTAGGCTTTCTTGACCCAGCGGCCGGAGTCGTCCTGCTGCCAATAGGTCAGCTCATTCCCCGCCTGTAGCGCCTTCCAGGCGACGCGCGCTTCGGTCACGGCTTCCGGATCGTGCCCCGAAAAAAGATAGACGAGGCGGTTGTAGCCCTCGGTCGCCTGCGGCACCGCGCGATCGACAAAGAAGCGCACCGTCGCGGCGTTCGCGTTCGCGTCGTCCATCGCAATCAGCACCGGCTGATCGGGATCAGCCTCGCCGCCCGCGACTCCGTGCGGCAAAAAACTGTCGTCGCGATAAGTCCACAGGAGCGCGTCGATCGCCTCGGCGCGCTCGCGGCTGGAGGTCTCGACCACGGCACGCCAGCCGCGCCCGAGGGTCTTTTCGAGCAGCTGCGGCAGCACGCGCTCGAGCGGCTGGCCTTCGAGGTGGTAGAACAGCACTTCGCTCATTTGCTCTCGAAGTCGCGCGCGAAGCGATCGAGTAGCGTCACGCCAAAACCCAGCGCCCAGCTGGTGTTGGTCTCGGTGTGGATGCCGCTATGCGCAACGCCGGCGATATCGAGATGCGCCCACGGCACATTGCCGACGAAGTGTGCGAGAAATTGCGCCGCTGTGATCGATCCTGCCGGGCGCCCGCCGGAGTTCTTGATGTCGGCGAAACGACTCTCGATCAGCTTCTCGTAAGCAGGGCCCATCGGCATGCGCCAGAGCTTCTCGCCGGTCGCGAGCCCGGCCGAAACGAGCCGCTGGGAGAGGTCGTCGCTGTTGGAGAACAGGCCCGCGTGGTCGGAGCCGAGTGCGACGTTGATGGCCCCAGTGAGCGTCGCAAGGTCGATTAGCAGCGACGGCTTCAGCTTTTCCTGCGCGTACCAGAGCACGTCGGCCAGCACGAGCCGGCCTTCGGCATCGGTGTTGATGATCTCGATCGTCGTTCCATTCGCGGCGCGGACGATGTCGGCGGGCCGCATGGCGCTGCCGGAGGGCATGTTCTCGACCAGGCCGACAAGGCCGACGGCGTTGACCTTGGCCTTGCGGCCGGCGAGCGCGTGCATGAGCCCGATCACCGCGGCCGCGCCACCCATGTCGCCCTTCATGTCCTCCATGTTGGAGGCGGGCTTGATCGAGATGCCGCCGGAGTCGAAAACGACGCCTTTGCCGATGAAGGCGAGCGGCGGCGCATCAGCCGCGCCGCCCATCCAGCGCATGATCACGAGGCGCGGCGGCCGCACGGAGCCCTGCGACACCGAAAGCAGCGCGTTCATGCCGAGTACCCGCAACTCGGGCTCGCCCAGCACCTCGATGCCGACACCGAGCTTCGCGAGTTGCCCGGCGCGTTCGGCCAGTTCCTCGGTGCCCAGCACATTGGGCGGCTCGTTGATGAGGTCCCGCGCCAGCAGTGTGCCCTCCACCACGGGCTGCCGCTCGCGGAGCGCCGCCTCGACCGCCGCCGGATCGGCGACGTGCAGGGTGACGGTCAGGTCGCCGGACGGCTCGTCGGACTTCCGGCTTTTGTATTTGTCGAAGCGATAGGCCCGCAGCCGCATGCCCGCTGCCAGTTCGGCGACGAGCGCGGGCGTCGCTTCGGCGCCATCGAGCACCACCGCGGCGCTGTCAGCGCCGGTCGCGAGGATCTTGGCGATCAGCGAACCGCCGCGATCGGTCCAGACGTTCGGCGCCTGGGTCGCGTCGGCGCCCCCGCGTCCCGAGCCGAGCACTAGCAGCCGCTTGGCGGCGAGGCCCGCGGGCGCGGCGATATCGAGCATCTGCCCCGGGCGCCCCTTGAACCCGGCGGCTGCCGCGACCGCCGCGAAATCGAGACCGGTTCGGGCCCATGAGTTTGCCGCGGCGCCGGCCGGCGGGGCGTTTTCGGCGGCATAAATCACCAGGGTCCCCGTGGGTGCCGGTGGCAACGGGGCGATGCGAAGAACGAGGGTGTTGGACATGCCGCCAAGCGACCAGAAGCCGGCGGCAGCGTCAATCCCGCAACAGTTTCCGCCTTTCGCCCCTGCCGCCGGGCGCCGCCTTGCTTGCGCCCGCAAAGCGTCTCAGACTCCACGCCGGGCAGCAGACAGGGGACCGCGATCCGGCACTTGAAGTGGAGCGGGAAGTGACCCGCTTAGGCCGATATCTGCTCGGGCTTTTCTGGGGTGAGGCGATGGCGCTGTTTGCCGTCGCCGCCTTCATGATGTTTCTGATTCAGTGCCTGAGGCTGTTCGACTCGCTCGCCGAGCGCGGCCAGAACCTGCTGACGCTGCTCGGGCAGGCCCTGCTCGGCATGCCGGCGCTCGGCACCGGGTTCCTCTACGTGTGTCTCGGCATCGGGCTGGGGCGGGCGCTGCGCGCCCTCAACGCCAGCAGCGAGCTGCAGATGCTGCACGTCAACCGGCTGCTGGCGACGCTGTTGCGCTCGATCGGCGGCTACATCCTTGGCGGCGCGCTGCTCCTGCTCGTGCTCGCACATATCGTCAACCCGCTGTGCCAGAGCGCGCTCGACAGCTGGTCGTCGAGCATAGCCGCGGACCTCGTCTCGCGCAGCATGGTGCCGCACAAGATCATCGAGATCGCCGACGGGGTGTCGATCACCATCGGCGCCCGTGACAGCGCCGGCAACATCACCGACTTCTTCGCCGATGACCACCGCAAGCCAGACGCGCGGCGGACCTATTTCGCCAAATCCGCAATCATCACACGCGACGAGCAGGGCTACGTGCTGCGCATGCAGGACGGGGCCATACAGGAGATGACGACCAGCCTCTCCGAGGTCAGTTTCACCCGCTATGACCTGCCGATGGACTCACTGACCGGCTCGCCCACCGCGGTCGACTCGCTGAGCCAGACGCCCAGCACGTCGCTCGTTTTTGGCAATCACGGCCAAACCGCCGCCGACATTGTGGACGCGCTTAGCCGGCGCAGCCTCGAGGCGCTGCGGGTCGTCGCCATCTGCCTGTTCGTCGCCAGCCTCGCGGCCTTCCCTTCCAGCACCCGCCGCGGCGGCGGCGCCCCGATCGAACTTGTCGTGCTCGGCGCCGCCTTCGTTGAACGCGGGCTCACCACCTATCTTGCCCCGCCGGGCATTGGCGGGGTGATGCTCGGTGTCGGCCTGCTGGCGGCGCTGGCGCTCGGCATCATCGTCTGGCGCGTGCGCCCGTTCTCGCTCGCACCCGTGAGGGCGGCGGCATGAACCGGCTCGACTGGATCGTTCTGCGCCGCATCGCCGGCCGGGTCGGGCTCACTGCGCTGGTCCTTTTCGGCATCACGGCGCTGGCGGTGTCGCTCGACACATCCCGCTTCAACCAGTTGTCGAGGATCGGCGGCCCACTACTCGGCCTCGTCGGCATCATCAGCAGTTCGTTGCGCACCAACATCGCCGTCCTGCCGGTTACCGTGCTGATCGGCACCATCATCGGCGCGCTCGACCTGCAGGCGCGACGCGAGATGACGATCATCAAGGCCACCGGCGCCTCGATCTGGCGGATCGCCCGCGCGCCGCTTGTCGCCGCCGTCCTGCTGGGGGCTTTTGCGGGTCTCTTTGCCGAAAGTGCGGTGCTCGAGACCGACCGCTATCTCGATCTGGGCGAGGGGCGCGCCGGCTCGATCTGGCTCGAGCAGACCGGCGCCAATGGCAGCTACGTTCTGGCTGCCAGCCGGTCGCATGCTTTCGGTACCGCGCTTGATGGGGTCACGGTCTTTTTCACCGGCCAGACGCCTGACCGGGTCACCGCCGATTCGGCCAAGCTCGTCGGGAACGCCTGGGAGCTCGACGGCGCCGTGCGCTATCGGCCGGACGCGGCACCGGAGCCCCTGCCCGGCTACCGGATCGCGACCACCACCAG